>OLFX01000265.1_pt1 | contig 88722 bp, 87 predicted proteins | sample 1605091 | NCBI WGS metagenome assembly OLFX01 (sample SAMEA3888906, study PRJEB22519) | human gut metagenome | biome: human gut; feature: human-associated habitat; material: faeces | place: Denmark | collected 2012 | reverse complement strand
TTCGGAATGCGTTTATAAGATAAAGAAAAACTGAGTTTGGAATGACGGGTTTGTGGCAAATGTTCGCTGCCGATTCCTTTGGATTCCAGTAAATCAGAAGAAAAACTTTGTGACGAGTGGGTTTTGAGTACGTCGGTGTGTGGCACTGGTAGTTTCAGTGCCCACACCGCTACGCACTCAACGAGCGGGAGCGCCCACGAGACACAAAGTTTTTCTTCTAATTTACGGAAAACAAAAAAATCGCCAACGAACACCTGCCACGCTAAAGTTGATTTTTTCCTCCAAAATGAGTATACTTACGTTATAAACATGAGAAACCATATCTCAAACCAAGGAGGATGCCAAATGAAAATCAAGAGGATTGCACACCGCGGTTTCAGTTCGGAGGCGCCGGAAAACACGCAGGCGTCATTTGCAATGGCGGTAGAAGGGGATTTTTATGGCGTGGAATGTGATATTTGGAAATCAAAAGATGGCGTTTACGTTGTCAGCCACGATGGCCATTTGCGCAGGATGTGCGGAATTGACCGCTGGATTCCCCAGATGACTTTTGAGGAAATAATCAGCTATCCGGTGACAGCGGGGAAAAAGAGAGAGGAGCATCCCTTACAGCATTTGATTTCTTTTTCACAGTATTTGTCCATTATGGCGCGGAGTGAAACGATTCACCCAATTGTGGAATTAAAGATGGATTATACAACTGTAGAACTAAGAGAAATCGTTGATTTGGTGAAACAAAAGGGACTTCTTGAGCGAACGGTTTTTATCAGTATGCACCTTTTGGCACTATTACGTTTGAAAGATATCGGAATCCCGGCGTCAAGGCTTCAGTACGTTTATGGGGCGGTTGGCGGCAATAAGTGGACGAAAGTTTCGGATGAGCTGATTGCATGGCTTACTGAAAATGAGATTTCACTCGATTCACGTTACACGCTTGTTTCCAAAGAAGATGTGGAAAAACTTCACAAGGCGGGGCTTTTTGTCAATGTCTGGACGGTGAACAAAGAGGAAGAAATGAAGCGTCTCTTGGATGAAGTTGGTGTGGATATGGTAACGACAGAATACTATTTTGAATGATTGGAGGGTGATTATGAGTTTATTAAAACAGTTGAAATGGAATTTGATTTTGCTCGCAGTAATTTTTATTGCACTTGGTATTGTCTTGATTCTATGGCCGGGGGCAACGATGAAAACGATTTGCTATCTGCTGGCGGCGATGCTTTTGGCAATAGGAGTGGTTTCCCTTATTAATTATCTTCGAAAAGATATCAGTGGAATTATTTACCGCTATGATCTTGTCGTGGGGTTGTGTGCAATCCTTGGCGGAATTCTTGTGATTGTGAAAGTGGACAAACTGACGGATTTGATTCCGGCGGTGCTTGGTTTTCTGGTAACGATGAGTGGTATTATGAAAATGCAGAATTCGGTTGATATGCTTCGCCTCGGACATGGTACGTGGCACGTGGCGTTTGCGATGGCAATTGTAAATATTGTTGCCGGGATTGTGCTTTTGATGAATCCGTTTGAGGCAGCGCAGATTTTGATTATGTGTCTCGGAATTGCACTGGTCTACAGCGGTATTACGGACTTGTATGTGACGATTTCGATATCCAGACGATTGAGCCGGTTAAAGACGGAAATCGTTGTGGCGGAGGACGATTCGGAAGAATAAAGAAATGAAAAATGGAGGGAATTATGGCGCAGTATCATTCATTATCAAAGGAATTGCAGGAGCGGATTTTAGAGGACAGGGAGAAACACAAGAAAAATCCGTATGCATTTCCGGATGAGAAAATCGTGAGACGACGCATGGACCACGATAAGGCGAATTTGTGGCGTCCGGCGTTTGTGCGGGATGTGGAGAAAATTATGCATGTGCCGTATTACAACCGTTATTCGGATAAGACGCAGGTATTTTCCTTTTACCAGAATGATGACATTTCAAGGCGTGCCCTGCACGTTCAGCTCGTGTCACGCATCGCAAGAAATATCGGCAGTGTGTTAGGCCTCAATGAAAGTTTGATTGAAGCCATTTCTCTGGGACATGATATCGGTCATACGCCGTTTGGTCATGCCGGCGAGCGGATTCTGAGCAGTCTGTATCAGGAGCATACCGGTCGTTATTTTAATCATAATGTACATAGCGTCCGCGTGCTGGACGATATGGTGAACTGGAATATCAGTTTGCAGACCTTAGACGGAATTCTTTGCCACAATGGTGAATTGGAATTAAAAGAATACCGTCCATGCGAGATGTCTACCTTTGTAGAATACGATAAAAAGGTGGAAGCATGCTATGTCGATGAGAAGGCAATCGGCGAGTTGATTCCGTGCACGTTAGAGGGCTGTGTGATGCGTATCTGCGATATTATTGCCTATCTTGGCAAAGACAGACAGGACGCAATGCGCCTGAATTTGCTAAAAGAATCACCATTTACCGCCGGTGCGATTGGCACCAGCAACGGTGAAATTATCAATAATTTCAGTGTCAATATTATCGAAAACAGTTATGGCAAAGATTATTTGAAAATGGATGAAGAATATTTTGACGCTTTGCGGCAGGCGAAAAAAGAAAACTACGAAATGATTTATAACAATAAGTCGCTCAACGATTTATATGAAAATGAAATCCGCCCAATGTTTGGTGAATTGTATGAGGAACTTTTGCGCCAGGCAGAAAGCGGAGACAAATCTTCTGTTTTTTACCGCCATCACATGGCATACATGGAGAAAAATAATTTTTATGTCAAATCCCATGTCAGAAAGCCGTATGCCGAACAGGAGAAAAATCAGCTTGTCGTCGATTATCTTGCCAGCATGACGGATGATTATTTTATCGCACTTTACCATTATTTATTTCCAAAAGGAAAGCATGATGTTAAATTTGTCGGGTATTTTGATTTGTAGGAGTTTTCATTGACCCCATAGGAGGTTTCGTGATAAAATGTGTTAGATACTAGGGTAAAAAGTACAAAAGGCCTTCGTGCCCGCACGAAAAGGCTTTTACACAATATTATTAGAATCAAATGAAGAAGGAGGAAACTAATTTTGAATAAGGAATTAGTCATCGTATTGGACTTTGGTGGCCAGTATAACCAGTTAGTTGCGCGCAGAGTCCGAGAATGCAATGTATATTGTGAAATTTATTCGTATAAAACGGATTTAGCAAAAATAAAGGAAATGAATCCAAAGGGCATTATTTTGACCGGCGGACCAAACAGCTGCTATGAGGATGGTGCTCCTTCTTATGATAAAGCATTATTTGAAATGGGTATTCCGGTACTCGGTCTTTGCTACGGTGCTCAGTTGATGATGCACGTGCTTGGTGGAACGGTGGAGAAAGCACCGGTTCGTGAGTACGGAAAAACCAACGTTCATGTAAATACCAATTCAGCATTGTTTACGGATGTCAGCGAAGACACCGTATGCTGGATGAGCCATTTTGATTATATTTCCAAGGTGGCACCGGGATTTGATATCTGTGCACATACGGCAGATTGTCCGGTGGCAGCCGCTGAAAATCCATCGGAGAAATTGTACGCCATTCAGTTCCATCCGGAAGTGCTTCACACCAAAGAGGGAACGAAAATGCTTTCCAACTTTGTTTACAATGTATGTCATTGTTCCGGTGACTGGCGCATGGATTCATTTGTTGAGCATCAGATTAAGGCAATCCGTGAGAAAGTTGGCAATGGCCGCGTGCTCTGCGCTCTTTCCGGCGGTGTTGACAGTTCGGTTGCAGCCGTGCTTCTTTCCAGAGCCATCGGCGACCAGCTCACCTGTGTCTTTGTAGATCAGGGACTTCTCCGTAAAAATGAAGGCGATGAAGTAGAAGCAGTATTCGGCCCGGACGGCGACTATGATTTGAATTTCATCCGCGTCAATGCGCAGGATCGTTTTTATGAAAAATTAGCCGGTGTCGAAGAACCGGAGAAAAAGAGAAAAATAATCGGCGAAGAATTTATTCGCGTTTTCGAACAGGAAGCAAAAAAAGTAGGTGCTGTTGATTTCCTCGTACAGGGAACCATTTATCCGGATGTTGTAGAGAGCGGCTTAGGCGGTGAATCCGCTGTCATCAAGAGCCACCACAACGTCGGCGGTCTCCCGGATTACGTTGATTTCAAAGAAATCATCGAGCCTCTCCGTGACCTTTTCAAAGATGAGGTCCGCAAGGTTGGTCTCGAACTCGGCATTCCGGAATACCTTGTATTCCGTCAGCCATTCCCAGGTCCTGGTCTCGGAATTCGTATCATCGGCGAGGTAACCGCCGAAAAAGTCCGCATCGTGCAGGATGCAGATGCGATTTACCGTGAAGAAATTGCAAAAGCCGGTCTCGACCGCGACATCAACCAGTATTTTGCCGCCCTCACAAACATGCGCAGCGTCGGCGTTATGGGCGATGAGAGAACGTACGATTATGCTGTTGCGCTTCGTGCCGTGAAGACCATTGATTTTATGACTGCAGAAAGTGCAGATATTCCGTTTGAGGTGCTGCAGACCGTAATGACGAGAATCATAAATGAGGTTAAGGGAGTCAACCGAGTATTCTATGATTTGACTAGTAAGCCGCCTGGAACGATTGAGTTTGAATAAACTGTAAGCAGTGCAGTCGCAACCCGAAAATCATATGTCGAATGCTTGCATTCGTAAAGATGATTTTTTGGGTGAGACTATACGGCGTCAGCCGTCATGAGGATGGAGCGAAGCGGAATCCGAATGGGCAGTGCGGGGAAAACCGGGAAGCACTGTAGAATGGGGCTTCTCGTTTTGGATGTAAGCAGAATGTAAGCAAACGAAGCTGGTCAATTTATATTGTGAATGATGTGGTTGAATGTAGCACGACTATAAAGATAGAAAGTGTATTATAAAATATTACAGTGAGAGAAGGAAGATAAATAGATAGATGTATGAAAAAAATGCGTTGAATAAGTTCAAAGATGTATTGGGCAAGTATTGTGCAATTAATCAGTTTGTTGAATTATCAAAAAGATGTTTTGTAGTTGAGCATCAAAGCGAAATTCAAAATCGAGAGACATTTGTTGCATTAGCTACAGAATATAAAGTAACTTTGACAAGTTATGATGCGAACTTGATGATTAGTGAAATATGCAGAAATTATATTGTTAATGTTCATTTGTGCTTTGAAACTTTTTTAAAAGATGTATGTGATCAGATGAGAAAGTATGGAAAAAATGAATACAAACCGAGGCTTCAAGAAGAGTCATATTTAACTTGCACAGTCAGAAATGTATGTAGTAATCATTTAGAAGATGATATGAAACTTTTGTATGAATTGTGTGAATATTATCGCTTAATAAGAAATACTTCTGTACATGACTTATGTGATATTGATTCTCATGAAAAAGAATATGCTAAACTACAAAGGTACAATTTTAAAAAGGAGACAAAATTTTCAAAATTAGTAGGACCCAATAAATATGAAAAAATTTCTTTTGATGATTTTGTTATGTTTTCAAGATCTTGTGTTGAATTAGCAACATTTATTTTCGGAAAAGTATCTTATGACTATGCAAAAATAGCTTTGGATATTCCTGATAAACAGGTGAGAAAATGGAAAAAATATAGTAAAAAAAGACAAGAAAAAGCTCTTTGCTCGTATATAAGAACCTTGTATAAGGTGGATAATGATTTTTTTAATCAAATACCAGATCTGCTTAACAAGATATTGACCCGATAGTCTAACGGTAGGGCGTCCCCCTTCATAAGTGCATTTAAAAAAGTGTATTTATGAAGGGGAAAAATGTGGTTCGAATCCACATCGGGTCGTTTGAAGAATGTTTTATGACATGTGGTTTAAATGTAGTTGTAAAAGAAGTAAGAATATAAAATGATGGATAGAGCGTTGAAATTGAATTATTAAGATATTTACAGAGGAGACTATGGATAATTGGAAAAATATTTTGGATGAGAATATTCTGAAATTTAATGTAAATTTTGCTGCTATATTTGTTTTAAATTATGAGTGCTTAAAAGATTATGTAATAAATCAGGTTAGAGATTTTTATTCTGATAATGAAAAGTGGAGTGGGGAAAACTATATATCTGAAGAGACAGCAGAATATAAGAAAGAAGTAAGAGCGTTAGATAAGAATATTGAAAACGCTTCATTAAAATGGTTTATTCAATCTGAAGCAATAACAGTAGACGATTTTGAAAAATATCAAGTAATACGAAAAAGAAGAAATGATATTACACATGAATTACTAAAAAATTTATATGATGGATTTACAGAAAATGATGCTAAATTATTTGGTGATATGTTGGAAATTTATAATAAGATTGATAAGTGGTGGATTAACGAAATAGAGATTCCAATTGCGGGAGATGACATACCTGAAGATTATGATTGCGATGCGGCATGTGGTGGACAAGCAATGATATTGTCAATTATTAATTCTATAGTTTTAGGAAATCAAGGTGCAGAGTATAAAGATATATTAGATAAGTTGACTAAGAATTTTAGTTATGGAAAAACATAAGATAGATAATTGAGTTAAAATAACCTAAATTAAACTAGACAGTGCGAGTTTGAATAATGGACTGAAATGCCGAAAACATGTATATATACGGGCTTTCGGTATTTGCTTTACCAAATGGCTCTGGTTTGGCTCTGTTTGTGGGGAGTAGTAATGGATTTGATAAATTAATATATTGCTTTGATAGGTTGATCAAGAAATGATGACAGATAATGAAAAGAAATTTATAAAAAGTATATTTTCAGGAGACAGTAGTGGTCATGACTATTATCATACGATACGAGTATATAAATTGGCTGCTAAAATCGCGAAATAGGAAAATGCAGATGTTAAAACAGTGCAGTTGGCAGCTCTGCTACATGATGTGGACGATATTAAGCTTTCTCCGGACACTTATGCTGCCAAGAAAAATGCAGTTGATTTTATGACAATTAACAAAATAGATGGTAAAAGGATAAAGGCGGTATGCAAAATTATAGATGAGGTTTCATTTGCAGGAACTGATTCAGTTGCACATGATACCATAGAAGGAAAATGTGTGCAGGATGCAGACAGACTTGATGCTATGTGTTATACTATGTAAAAAGGAAAATTAGTGAACTTTGAGCATAATTGTCATTTGTTAAGTTTGAAGAATTGAGGTGGAACATTGATTATTACAATTGGATCAAAGGTAAAGGATGGAGAAGGAAATACATATACATTAACAGAAGAATTAGGTCATGGTGGTTTTGGATGTGTATATAAAGCTGAATGTGAAGCTGATAAATCAGTGTATGCAGTGAAAACTTTATTATATTTATTTGGCGATGAGGCTACAGCAGCGTCTTTTAAAAATGAAGTAAGGATTTCATCAGAAGTAAGTGGGGAACATGTAATACATTATATCTATGCACATGATGGAGATGAATATCCTGAACTACCTCCTTATATTATTATGGAGTATGCAGAGGGAGGAACACTAGCAGACCAGATTGAAGAGCGTAAAAAAACAAATAGTCCATATTCGAAAGAGGAATTGAGAAATCTATTTCTTCAACTTGTCGATGGAATGATGTCAATTAATAAAAAATTAGTTCATAGAGATATAAAACCAGGAAATATACTTATTTGTAATGGAATATGCAAAATTACTGATTTCGGACTTGCAAAGGTGGCTTCAGAATCTACTAGAACCATGTCATTTAAGGGATATGGTACATTACAATATATTGCTCCTGAAGCTTGGAAATCAGAAAAGAATACTATTCAGATGGATATTTACTCTATGGGCATAGTATTTTATGAATTAGCTTTATTAGATTATCCATATGACATTATTTCTAGCGATGTGGATGCATACAGAAGCGCACACATGTTTTCTAGAATAAAAAGAACGAATGATTTAAAAAATGTTTTAGGAGCAGATGTAGCATCCATAATTTTAGCTATGTTAGAAAAACCTGTTCAGAAGAGATTAAAATCATGGGAAGAGATTGAAGAACAACTAGGCAATCCATCACTTGAAGTAAATGGTGATTTGGGAAATATTGTAAGCTTAGCTATTGGAAAAAAAATAGAGACTGACACGAGAATACAACAGCAAATCGAGGAGGAAAATCGAAAGAGAAAAGAAAAAGAAGATTTCTGCAATTTAGTGAGGAATCAATTTGAGTCAGTTATAGTAGATTTTTTTGAGCAATTCACTGATGAATATAATATTCATTTGGCTGGAAATGACAAGTGTAGATTACAATCAACAAGTCGAGGTTATGGACATATAGAACAGTTTTCATATCAACTTACAATTCCTTCTGTTACAAATATTGAAGTTAAGTGTAAGGTGATTTTGCCTAATTCGTTTACTCGTACTGTTGATGTGGATAGGGCCTATGGTTTTTCATATATGCATGATCCTGTGTATGGTAAGCGTGAAGTAGTATTTACTCCACAGTATAAAAATAAGGATATTATGGGGTGGGTTGAAATTAAAAATACCAAGGGTTTAGGATTTAATCTCTGGTTGGTACAAACGGACGATATGTATGGTGATTGGTATGTCTTAAGAAATAAGAATAATGGGATATATGCGACACAATATGAGCCAAAACAGGAACCTTTTGCATTTGAAATTGACGAGCTTGATGAGGCATTGAAGGGTATTAATGCATTTAGTTTTTATTGTTCTGAAGTAGAGCCATTTGATAAACAGAAACTGATGGGATTAGTTGCTCAACTTATTAACTAACGCTGTGAAGAATTGAGAAACGAAGAAAAAAGTTAGGTATCTTTATGAATAACATAATTTAATAACAAATTTACATAGCACTTTAGCCAAAAGGTTAAGGTGCTATTTTGGTTGTGCGCCTTGTGGCGCACGTCGCTAACGGGGGCAAGTTCCTAATCTGCCCTAGTAGTGGGAAGGATACAGCCAAGCCCAAGGGTGTCCATTGTGAGGTGGAATCTGAAGGAAGGTGGAGGCAAATCTCTGGTTTGACGAACAGAAATCACATCAGGCTATAGTTAAGGATAAGGCTGCATCACAAGCCAAAGTTCAATAACTACTCGGAATTAACTGTAGTAAATGTGGCAGATATATGGAGAGAAAGTGACGTGTGGTACCAAGGGAGGTCTCGTCAGCGGATGGAAACAGAGTATGAAATCCGTTAGTAACAACGAATGGCGAGAAGTCAGCAGAAGTCATAGTAAACCAGTGGTTGCAAACACTGGCGAAGGACTGAACTTTAGGGGACACAAGCAATGAATGTAACTGAAAGTAGATTTAAGAACAGACAACTTCATATAGAGGACTATCTGCAAATGGTATTTGCGGGACAGAAAGAGTATGCAGAAGTGTTCGACTAAGGTAAAAGCGGTAAATACTATTATTGATAAAAACTTTGATGGAAAAACTCTTACAGAAGCAATAAATGAACTCAGAGCAAATAATGATGTAAGGGATAGTATGTGCCAATTTGATAAATTGGTAAGTATTATAAATAATTATACTGATAGAGATAAGAAAAAGGTGAAGTTGGTTTCTTTTTTATTTATTTCAGTGATAAATATGTAATAAGACAGACTCAACTTGCAAACAAATTTGTGGAGGGTATCTGTGATTGTTATAGAAAATTAATGTAAATGGGGACGATAACTGATTTGTAAAAGCAAATAAAATGTAACAAAAACTTATGCAAATTTAAAGAGCACCTAGAATAACTGGGCTAACTATGCTATGTTACAGGACTGATTTACGAAAAGAATTACTCCGCCCACCTTCATCTCCCCCTTGCAATTAAGCCATAAGATGTTTACAATGTTGATAAAGGATTATTTGAAACGGAGGACAAGTTATGCAAAGGGAAAAAATACAATTAATTCGAGATGGCTTGGAAACAGCATATGTAAATGGTAATACGGCATCCGAATTATTATATAAACCAAACTTTGTTTCAAATAATCACAATGAGGGAAAAAAGGTTTTGTCGGTCATTGAGGATGAACTTTTAAAATGTGACAAATTTCAAATCAGTGTTGCGTTTATTACGTTGGGAGGGGTGACTCCTCTACTCCAGACATTAAAAGAATTAGAGAAAAGAGAAATCCCAGGTGAGATTTTAACCTCTAATTATCTTGATTTTAGTGAGCCACAGGCATTAGAAAAATTGAATTCTTTAAAAAATATTCGGATTAAAATGTATGACACAAATTCGGCTAAAAATGGATTTCATACGAAGGGATATATTTTTAAAGAGGAAGAAGTATATCGTATTATTATTGGCAGTTCCAACATGACGAGTGCTGCACTTACGACAAATCGTGAGTGGAATACAAAATTAGTTTCTACTTCACAGGGAGAAGTGGCTGAGGACATTCTGAAAGAATTTGATGAGTTATGGACTTCAGAGTATGCGCTTGATTATGATGTCTTTTATGAAGAGTATAAGCAGAGATATGAAATTATAAAAGAACAAAGAAAAATTGCAACAGAGCGAAATGTCACCTCTCTTGAAAGATACAAATTAAAGCCCAATAGTATGCAGGTTCGATTTATTACGAATCTTAAAAATATTTTGAAAAAAGATGAGAAACGTGCGTTATTAATTAGTGCTACGGGTACAGGAAAAACGTATGCTTCTGCTTTTGCTATGCGTGAACTTGGATTTAAACGTGTCTTATTTATTGTGCATAGGGCGTCATTGGCAGTTCAGGCGAAGAAGTCTTATCAGAGAGTGTTTGGCAACTCAGTTTCGATGGGATTGGTTGGTGCAGGTTATTATGAATATGATAAAGATTATGTATTTGCGACTGTAGAGACGTTAAATAAGGATGCGCATTTGCAGCAGTATAAAGCGGATGATTTTGATTGTATTATTTTAGATGAAGCGCATCATAGTTCCGCCAATACATATCAAAAAGTGATGAATTATTTTACGCCGCAGTTGTTTTTAGGAATGACAGCGACGCCAGATAAGAGAACGGATTCAGATGACAATATATATGAAATATTTAACCATCAGATTGCATATGAGATTCGTTTGCAACAAGCAATGGAAGAAGAATTATTGTGTCCATTTCATTATTTTGGAATTACGGATTTATCTGTTGTTCAGGATACAAAATTAAAGAATTTATCTCACGAAGAGTTTAATAAGTTGATTTGTGATGAACGTGTGGAACATATTTTGGAACAGGCAAATTATTATGGTTACAGTGGTGAGCGTGTAAAGGGTTTAGTTTTCTGTAGCCGCAAACAAGAGTGTCAACAATTGTCGGCAAAATTTAATGATTTAGGCTATCGAACAGTTGCACTTAGTGGAGATGATTCAGAAGAAATCCGGCAAAATGCGTTTGAGCGTTTGGCGATGGATGAGGAAAATGCAACAGACAAAGAACCATTGGATTACATTTTCTCGGTGGATATATTAAATGAAGGTGTTGACATTGTTGAAGTCAATCAGGTTATTATGTTAAGGCCCACACAATCGCCGATTGTATTTATTCAGCAATTAGGAAGAGGACTCCGTAAGGCGGCGGGCAAGGAATATGTCGTTATCCTTGATTTTATTGGAAATTACAACAATAATTTTATGATTCCGGTAGCTTTATCGGGAGATCGTTCCTATAATCCAGATACGATTCGAAAGTATGTTATAAGCGGAAATCGAACAATTCCGGGAGCCTCGACAATTCATTTTGATGAGATTGCGAAAAATAAAATATTCCAATCAATTGATAAAATTCGAGGAATGAAATCGATTATCAAAGAAAGTTATGTGTCATTAAAAAATAGATTAGGAAGAATTCCTAGTTTGTATGATTTTTATATTCATAACGAAGTGGACCCGTTAGTCATAATTAAGGAATACAAGACATATTTTCAGTTTCTTGAAAGTGTAGAAAAAAAGAACTATATTTGCACTTTGTCAGCAGAAGAAAAAATGATTATAGAATATTTGTCGAAAACTATTTTAAGTGGGGTGCGACCGGAAGAATTGGAAATCTTGCGTTTGTTATTAGAACAAAAAAGTATTTCTATAAATGATTTTAAACGGTTTGTAAATGAAAAGTATGATAGAAACATTACAAATAATCAGGTTGATTATGCAATAGATGTGCTGCAGGGGAAATTTGTAAGTAATGATAATGAGTATCAAAAATACAAGAATATTGAAGTTATATCGAATGACCATAATAACTTTATTACAAGAATGCTTTGTTATGAGGAGCGTTTAAGACATGATGAGTTTAGGCAAATGGTGGAGGATATTATTCGAGTAGGTCTTACACGATACGAAGATAAATTTATGAAAACGGATGAGATAGAGTCTCCATTTGTTTTGTATGAAAAGTATTCGAGAAGAGACGTGAGTTTGTTAATGAATTGTGGAAAAGATTTATCTTCGGTTATGTTTGGAATGAAACGAATTGTGGATGATGTTTTTATATTTGTTACATATCATAAAGAAAAATCAGATGATGAACGTAATTATGTGGATGGCAAACCGGATTACGCAGATGCGTTTGAGGACAACATGATTTTTAGATGGGATTCTAAAATCGGAATGGGTATTGAAAGTAACTATATGAAAGAGGTGACAACAGCACCTAGAAAACATTTGCTGGTCAAGAAAAGCGATGCAGAATCAAATTTTTATTATATGGGTACATTTGATATTTTAGATGTTAAGGAAGACCAAAAAGAAGATAACAAAGGCATTTTAAAGAAAATTTGTAAAGTGATTGTGAAAATGCATCACCCAGTGAGGGATGATTTGTTATGTTATTTACAGAGCACAATTAAGGAGAATTAGGAATGAAAATAATAAGAGTAGTTGCAGCGGTTATTCAAAGAAAACAAAATGGCAGCAAACAAATTTTCGCAACGCAAAGAGGATATGGTGAATTTGAAGGTGGATGGGAGTTCCCCGGCGGAAAAATTGAAGTAGGTGAAACTCCGCAGAAGGCATTGATTCGTGAGATAAAAGAAGAATTAGATGCAGATATTGTTGTGGGCGATTTGATTGACACGATTGAGTTTGATTATCCGGATTTTCATTTATCAATGGACTGCTTTTGGTGTGAATTGCAGTCAGAGCATGTTGTGTTAAATGAGCATGAGGACGCAAAGTGGCTTTCGAAGGCACAGTTGGATTCGGTTGATTGGTTACCTGCGGATGTAACCTTGGTGGATAAGATTGCAAAGGGGATGTGAGGCTTGACACATAGGCCCTTCCCCATTGACAAAACCCTCAATTCATGTAAAGATGAGAGAAACCCTTTCCGAACGGCAAGGGCATAATGTAAAATTGGAGGACAGAAAATGAAAGTAGCAGCAGCTTATGAAAATGGAGAGGTTTTTCAGCACTTTGGTCATACCAAACAATTCAAAGTGTATGAAATAGAGGATGGTAAAGTTGTGTCATCTGAAATTATAGAAACAAATGGACAAGGGCACAGTGCTCTGGCAGATTTTTTGCATGAACAGGCGGTTTCTACTGTGATTTGCGGAGGCATTGGTGAGGGTGCGCAAGCAGCGCTTACAGAACAGGGAATTGAGCTATTTGCCGGTGTCAGCGGACAGGCAGATGAGGCAGTAGAAAAATATATCAAAGGGGAGCTTACTTCTACCGGTGCCAATTGTGATCATCACGGTGAAGAAGGTTCTTGCGGCGGACACGAAGATGGCGGATGTGGTTCTGCATGTGGAGGCGGCTGTGGTGGCTGTCACAGCAAACCGCCTTTTGAGGGCAAGAATGTAGGAAAGACGATGAGGGTACATTACAAAGGTACATTTAATGATGGAACGCAGTTTGATTCTTCCTACGACCGTGGTGAGCCTCTGGAGTTCGTTTGCGGTGCGGGAATGATGATTTTAGGATTTGATAAAGCAGTGGCAAATATGGAAGTTGGACAGATTGCGGATGTTCATTTGGAACCGTCGGAAGCGTATGGCGAAGCGGACCCCGATGCGATATTTACAGTGGAAATCGATAAGATGCCAGGAGCGGAGGCGTTGGAGGCCGGACAGCAGGTATATCTCCAAAATATGTACGGACAGCCGTTCCCGGTAAAAGTCACAGCTAAAGATGAAAGCACGATAACGTTTGATGCGAACCATGAGATGGCTGGCAAAGAGTTAAATTTCCGGATTGAAATTGTAGAGATTTTATAGGAAAACCGGTAAAGGGAAAGTGAGGGCACTATGGAACTTGAAATAAGCGTAGAAGATTTGTTAAACAAAAGAAAAATTGAATCAGACCGCATAGAGTTTAAAGCAGGATGGAACCCGGATGACATCTATCATAGTGTTTGTGCATTTGCAAATGATTACAACAATGATGGTGGTGGATATATTGTTGTCGGTGTTGAAGAAAAAAACGGAGTAGCAGTACGCCCGGTAAAAGGAATTTCGGAGTACATGTTGGATGAAATTCAAAAAGAAATGCTCAGTTACAACAATATGATTTCTCCACCATATTTTCCCAAAGTGATTCCGCTAGAAGTTGATGGAAAATGGATTCTTGTTATTGTGGCGAGAACGGGACAGCAGCGTCCTTACAAATCACCAGAACATGTTACCGGTAAAAAGGACAAGAAGTACAATTATTATATTCGTTATCTAACCAGTTCTGTCAAGGCAAATGCTGAGCAGGAAAGGGAATTGATTAACATGTCGGACCAGACTCCTTATGATTGCAGAGCGAATCATAAGGCTGCTTTTGATGACATTTCACCTGTCCTTTTGGAAGATCATTTGAGAAAAACAGGTAGTAAATTAGCAAAACAAGTTAAAGAACGGGGCGTAGAGGAGATATTAGAAGATATGCAGTTACTGGTAGGACCGCCGGAACTACGTTATATTCAAAATGTGGCAATCATGATGTTTTGTGAGCATCCGGACCGATTTTTTCCATACACCTATGTTCAGATGACGTCATTTCCGCAGGGGAGTGTAGAAAATCCAAGTGTAAGCGAGGATTTTCCTAATATTACAGGTTCCGTACCACAGATGATTCAGGCAACAATGGAACGATTTAGAAATCTTTTTATACGAGAAAAAGTAATCAAGATTCCAAATCAAATGGAGGCTTTGCGGATTATGAATTATCCGTATCAGGCAATTGAGGAGGCTGTTGTTAATGCTTTTTATCACAGAGATTATATGTCTTGTGAGCCTGTAACAATAGAGATAGAGCCGGATTGCATTAATATTATGAATTTCCCGGGAATTGACCGGTCTATTTCCGAAAAGACGATAGCAGAAGGTAAAAGATTTGTTTCAAGACACTATCGTAACAGAAGATTGGGAGAATTTTTGAAAGAGTTGGATTTGTCAGAAGGTCATTCCTCTGGGATTCCGACAATACAAGAAGAAATGGAAAAGAACGGTTCTCCACGAGCAGAATTCTTTACGGATGAAGATAGACGAGCTATGAGGATTAGAATTCCAGTTCATCCGGCGTTTTTGGAGAAAAATGAAATGGAAAATGATAACTTGTTGCAAAATGAAACAAGTTTTGAAACAAGTTTGAAACAAGTTTTGAAACCAAAGGATTTTGAAAAATTAGTGGATGTTATTAGAGTTTTAGAGGTGAAAAGAGAAATATCTGTTCAGGAAGTAATGAAAATAACTCAAAAATCACGTACAACTGCTTGGCGTTATATGAAGACTTTGGTTGAACTAGGTGTTGTCAAAGTGGAGGGGAACACGAATAACATGACATATCGTATTAGGTAGATGCTGAAAAATGGAAACTATTGATATGGTCAAAAAAGATTTTTTGGAGGTTTGATAATGAGTAATTGTTTTGATATCAATGTATTATCTTCATCACATATAAATTTTTTGTTTGGCGCTGGTGTAAACGGTAAGGCTTTTCCGCAACTGAAATCTTTTACAGATACATTATCGAAAATAGAGGAGTTAGGGGGAAATATTGAAAATGGGTTAGAATCAGGAATAGATAGTTTGAATTCTAGTGAACACAAAAAAATAGTTAAAGATGTATTTATCAAGGAGTTCATGGAGGCTGATGCTAAAATGAATGAAAAATTTGGCAAGGATATGTCGTTAGTTAATCTAGAAAAAATGTTACGAAAAACTTATTTACTTGTAAATGAGAGTCAAAATCGTAACCCAAGCATGAAGCAAATAAATATCTTTACACTAAATTATGATCAGATAGTTGAAAAAACTCTTTCTAGTTTGGGATATTTTTTTAGTGAAATATCAGCAAGCAATACAACTACACGAGCAATGCTTTTGGATGTGATAGGTTACAATTTTAATGTAAAAAAGTATGTTCCAACATTTATGGTAAGTAAATTACATGGTGATATTGACAATCCTATTATACCAGGAAAAAGTAAATATCAAGAAATGCTCAATGAAGATTATTTCGAGATTGCGTTTAATATGAAAGAAAAATTGTGTCGGCAGAACTCAATGCTGATAGTTATTGGATATTCAGGGCGAGATGAACATATTAATAAAATATTGAAAGATTGCTTAAATGCGGGATTGACTATTTATTGGTATAAGTTTGCTCAGACGGATATTGTCCCTTTTGAAGAGAATAACCAAATAATTGTTCGCCAACAGGAAGATTATAGTAATCCGCAAGATACAACGGCTAATTGTTATAGAGATATGGAGCAAGTATGGGAAAAGAAATTGGAAGAATAGTTGAAGTAAGAGGAATAAGTATAAAGGCAGAGTTATACGAGTTGTTTCCGCCTTATATAGTTGAGAGAGGAAGAACATATATAGCTCCTCGAATAAATGCTTATGTGAAAACAAAGGTGGGATTAAATGAAATTGTATGTCAAATTACCGGTGAATTTTGTGATGAAACGCACAAGGGACAATTTACGGGATGTTTTTTGGAGTTAAGCGTTAAGGGCTATTTTGAGGGAAACACATTTGTTCAAGGATTAAGATTGCTGCCAATGGTTGCCTCTACTATAGAATTGCTTGATGAAAATGAGTTCAAAAATATTAATAATTCAGGTTCAAACAAATCTTTTTGTATTGGAAAGGATTTGTTTGATAGTACTCAAGAATATACATTATGTTTTGATTCAATTATTCCGTCACATGTGGGGATTTTTGGAAACACTGGAAGTGGAAAAAGCAATACACTTACGAGACTTTTGTATGAGTATGCGAAAGTGTTGAGAGAATATAATGGTGGAAAGATTTTGTTATTTGATTTAAATAATGAATATGGTACAGATTCAATATGTGATAGGAAAGAGAAGAAGATATATTGTCTCACTACTAGAAATGATAGAGGAGATAAAATTCCAATAAATTTTGATGAATTACAGGAAGACGAATGGTGTCTTTTGTTAAATGCATCAGAAGCTACTCAGCGACCCGTTATAAAGACGGCATATAAAGATTATAGATCGGAAAATGATTATAAAGAACTTATCAGTCGAATGATAAAGACGGGACAATTTCATTTGGTAAAATCTATGCAGAGTCATGTGTCGGATTACGTAACGGGAATTGATGTTTTTTTATGGCATTCAAAGAACGAAGTGTTTTATGTAGAAACAGGGTCTATGGAAAAGGTATATGCAACCGATAGTAAAATTAATCAATATATAGATAGTATATCGGTAAATATTCCAGAAGACAGATTAGAACGTTTTTTGTTTAAGCTGTATTTTGCAACAGCAGTTCATTTAGGATATGGAACACAATATGAGTTTGTTTCCCCTTTATTAAGAAGGGCAGAGAAACTATTGTCGGATTTTAATAAAATATTTGTTGATAGTAGAGATTCCGTATTTATGGATAAAAATGTTGCTGTAATTCAATTAGCCAATGTTAATAAAGATATGATAGAACTTGTTCCAGCGATAATTACAAGTCACATTTTTCAAGAACAAGTAAACGCAAAGCAAAATGGTAAAATAAAAAACATAACTAATATTGTTGTAGATGAAGCACATAATTTGTTATATGAGGATGATGCAAATTATAAACATTCAAAAGTGACAATTGAAGCATTTGAAAAAGCAATAAAAGAGGGAAGAAAGTTTGGCTTGTTTTTGTGGATATCCAGTCAACGTCCATCAGATATCTCTCAAACAATTATTTCACAAATGCACAATTATTTCATTCATAAGTTAGTGAATCCATATGATTTAAGCAGAATTAGAAAAGCGGTTGCCTTTTTAGATGAAAATTCAATGAATACGCTAACAGTATTAGGACCTGGAGAATGCATAGTGTCTGGAACTGCAGTGAAGATGCCATGTTTTGTGCATATGGATCAACTTGAAAAGGAGTATAGACCGAGTAGTGAAAATGTGAAATTGTTTGGTGAAGCAGGAATACTGGAGAAAAAATAGATTGGATAAAAATTGTTTATTGTCATCAAAATGTAAGCAAAAAATAAAATAAACTCAGAAAATCACTAGAATAGTTAACGGTATTATACAAGATGAGTGACTCAAAGGAGTGACAAACCACAACATATAGATGTTAGAATTGAGTTTGAATAATTTATATGGCTAAATGAAGCTAGAATTTATGCATGTTCCAAACAAATTTGTTTAGAACATGGCAACGATTTGGCAACATTTTTTTCGTTATTCATTGAGTAAATTATTTTATTGCATATAAAAACCTTACCGATTTTCAGTTGTGAGGACTGAAGTCGGTAAGGTCTTTTGTGGTTTAATAGTTAAAAAATGTAGATTAATTGTCGTCTATCCCAGCAATACTAATTTCTGTTTGCCATGGAATCTCTAACTCATAGAGGCTAAGCTTCCAATAATCCGCATTATATTCCTTTTTTGATACAGAGTTAGAAATTACTTTAACATTTTTAATTGTTACAGAATATGCAGTTACCATATTATTTTTATCGGTTACAAGCATTATAGTATCTAGGTTAAATCTTTGTTCAGAGAAAAAAGTGTTGGCTGAATCTGTTACACACAATTCGTCAATTTTAATGTTGGTCAAACCATCGACCTTTTCATTAACTATATGTTCTTTCATATAGTTATAAAATCGATCATTTCGACTTATGAAAAACTGATAAGTATTGCCTGTTTTTGGTGCCGTTAAGATTCCTTGTGAGAATCTATATTCTTTATATGCATTTATATTCATATGTGATTCCTCCTTGTGTTGCGTTTTTTTCAACGATATATTATCATATAACTGCATAGAAGAACAATGGAAATTCCTGGGGTTTGGTGTGGTAGGAATGTTTAATGTATTAATTTTTTTTCTTTTGCAGAGTTTTCAACGTTGGATACCTATACTGCCACTCATCGTATTGTTCTTTGGTGATCTTTCCATGCTCTAGTTTTTTTTCTGTCGGAGCTATGTTTTGAGGTAGTCATTAAGTGCTGAGTGAGGTTCTGTTATTGCCGGCTCAAAGTTAAAGCAGATCTTGCCGTCATTGTCTTCGATGGTCAGACCATACATATCTTCTAATGCAAAGAATGTGTGAATGAGTCCCAAATAGTTGTCAATGTTTGGTACAGTTAATGCTTTTGTGTCGACTTCTAGCCTGTCAGCCATTTCTTTTATCAGTTCCAGTTTTGGAATGCGAACTTCCGATTCATACTGTGCCATGCGTACATCGGATGATTTGCCGTGGAAACCGAGCATTTCGCCAAGTTGTTTTTGCGTAAAGCCCTTTCGATTTCGGAAAAATTTGCTCCTTTGTCCGATTGCTATGTTTATTTCCTCCATTTTCTTGTTTGTTGCCATTTTGTAGTTATAAATGCAATAATAAACAGTTTTGTTTAGTAGAGTATAGCATGAGGAAAATAGGATAGTAAGAGAAATTAAATAAAGCTAATTACTTGACAGACACCAATGTGTACCGATATGAAATATGAGGAGAACATAATATGAAGATACGATGAAGATAACAGTAGATAAAATAGCATAGATTCTTGGAGTATGGAGAAGAGATATGCCTACAAAAACATTTGTGGTCTTAACAACGAACTAAAAGAAAAAAGGCAATCAAATGATTTTAAACATGATACCTGTAAAGCATTTTGTAAAAAGTTTTATGGTATGTCATGACTTATGGAACAAGGTGGTGGAGCGGATAAAACGTAAAGAATGGGTATAACCAAGTTACGGCGGAGATGATGGCTAAGGAGTTTTTTGTATGAGTTGAAAATACAGTTGACAAAATATTAATTTGATATTATATTGATATTAAAATGATAAAGACGGAGGTATATTATGGCTACGAATTTAATGAATGTTTTTAAGAATACAGAACTAAAGAATATAGGTAAATCTGCGGCAGATGTTGTGTCATTGGCATTTAAGCCAAATAAAAAAACAGGTGCCAAAATTGCAAGAGCTGTATTAAGTGATGGTACGACGCTTATTAAAAGAGTAACGGCATCTGGAGTGGTTTCGGAAACCATTCATAAATTACCAGAGATTGCATCAGCAGCACAAAGAAATGAAGTTATAAGAGATTTGGCGAAACAGAAAATAAACCAGGAAACAATAGCTGCCATGTTAGATGTATCCCAAGCAACGGTTTCAAATGTATTGAGAAAAAAATAATACAGGTAGTAAATGTATAAATGAATATTCAGATATTTATATGTGTAAAAGTAACTTTATTAATTAAAGGTGAAGATAGATGAGGCAATTTTATTGAAATTAATTTATTAGAAAATTAATCTAATCTGATGTGTTTTAAAGAAGAAACGGAGGTATGAGATAATGTTTTGCAATGTTATTTATTATGATAAAAACAAAATTGATGAATACAGAGCGGTGGTTAAAGGGCAAAGAAATCTTCAGATTGATGAGTATGAGGTGTCTAATGATAAAGGAGTTCAAATCGATTTAAAGGCATTTGGTGCTGGTGCAAAGGCTAACAAAACATATAAAGCTAAGGTGCAAGAAAGTCTACTATATAATTGTGATGAGTTTGAAAAATTGCTTACGGGAAGAGACGATTTTTTTGATTTTACCCAATCGGAGGATTATGATTTGACAACTATGCGTAGAGGCACAATTATTAAATTTGATGGATATATAAAGGTGCCAGAAGAATTTGATTATACTCAAACAATTGCTAGATTCAAGCCTCTATTAGTTGACTCAGTAGTAAATGATTCTATGGACAAGTCTGAACAGGCTGCAGTTAAAGCTTTTTTTGAAACAACAGATACAAAAATTCCTATATTAATTGATTTATATGAACAATTAATGTGTTCAAAACTTGTTTCAAATAACATGTTAGTGAAATATGAAGATATGGAAGAGTACGAAGAATTAGAAGTTACTATTATTGCGAGAATTATTTCTAGTGGAATGGTAAAAGCACAAACAGCTTTTTATGATCCTTTGAAGGATTTTATGACATTAAATCGTGTTATGAGAAGGAGTGTTGAAGGACGTACAGATGGATTAAATGAGATATATGTGGATAAAGATTATAGAACAATAGAAGTTTTGGCTATATATCAATAAGAACAGGAGAATGGTATGGATATTAGAGAAACATTGTTAGAATTGGTTAATTCAGAAGCATTTAGATATTCTTATATGGCAGCAGAAAAACTGATTATTGTTATGATGAAAGATTACTTGAAATCACAGAATAAACAGCTTATTGCGGAAAATGAGGTTGTACATGGAAATTTTGATATGATATTGCCAGATGGAATAGATGGCTATGAAAGTTGTATTGCGGCAGAAATTAAGATGTATAGACATAAGCAAATGAGCTTGAGAGTGATATATGATACAATTGGACGTTTTTCAATTAATAGAGGAGATATTAATAAACTATTGTTAATAGTCGTAAATGAATTACCAAATGGAATAAGGAAACGCATTGAAGAGAAAAAGAAACAACTAAATTTTGAACTGATAATTTGGGATATTGATGATTTGGTTCGGATATTTAGCAATAATGAAAGCTTATTTGTTGAGACATATAACAATCTAAATACAGTAATATTGAGAGAAACTATTAATAATGGCATTTATAGAAAAAATAGTACGTATTTAGAAAAAAGAAAGAAATATGTTGAACAATTACATACACAATATGAAAACGATAATATTGTTCTTTTTCTTGGTGCGGGAGCATCAAGTGAAGCTAAAATAGCAACATGGGATACTCTGATATCAGAACTATTTGTTGCATTAATAGATAAACAATTAAGTGCTAATCATATTCAAATAGAAAAGAAAGATAAGAAGAAAATAGTAAAGGAAGTCATTAACCAAAATGGAAATTCTCCCTTGCTGCAAACTAGATTTTTGAGAAATGGATTTAAGAACGATTTTGAAGAATTGGTTAGAGAAATATTATATAAAAAAGTTGTTGATTCATCGAATTTATTAGAGGAAATAGGACAGTTATGTATACCAAATAGAGGGAAATTAGGTGTACGTGCAATTGTAAATTACAATTTTGATGATTTGGTTGAAAAAAATCTTAAACGATTAAGAATAAAATACCATTCAATATATGGTGAGGGAATGATTCCTGATACAGATGAATTAGGAATATATCATGTTCATGGATTTTTACCACAAGAAAAAGAAAATTATGAAGACTTAACGAAATCATTATTGGTTTTTTCGGAAGAGGGATATCACAAACTGATGTTGGAACCGTATAATTGGGCGAATATCAGTCAACTAAATTATATGATAAACAATACTTGTTTGTTTATTGGCTTGTCTATGACGGATCCGAATATGAGACGATTATTAGAAATAGCAGCAAAAAAAAGAATAGAGAATGATGGAGAATGTCAGCACTACGTTATCATGCGAAGATTTAAGATAAAAGATTCGGAAGAAGCTGAATCAATAAAAAGTTTTGAAAGAGTGAATGAGTCATTACAAGAGTCATTTTTTAAGGAATTAGGAGTAAATGTTTTATGGATTGATGAGTTTAGCGAAATTCCAATTCTTTTAAAGCAGATTAAAGGTAATTATGATAGCTTTTAATATTCAGACCCATTTTGGCTCTGAATATTTTAGATGAGGTATATAAAATGAGATGAATATGAGCAATAAAATAAACAAATAAATGTACCCCAAAAACAGCCTGATGAATCTAGCAGTAAACAAATTTTTGCAACGCAAAGAGGCTATGGTGAATTCGAAGGCGGATGGGAGTTCCCCGGCGGAAAAATTGAAGTCGGTGAAACTCCGCAGAGGGCATTGATTCGTGAAATAAAAGAAGAATTAGATGCAGATATTGTTGTGGGGGATTTGATTGACACGATTGAGTATGATTATCCGGATTTTCATTTATCAATGGACTGCTTTTGGTGTGAATTGCAGTCAGAGCATGTTGTGTTAAATGAGCATGAGGACGCAAAGTGGCTTTCGAAGGCACAGTTGGATTCGGTTGATTGGTTACCTGCGGATGTAACCTTGGTGGATAAGATTGCAAAGGCGATGTGAGGATTGACATATAGTTATAGTAGTTCTCACTCTCACAGCGCTTATAAACCAAGAAAAGATAAAGGGATTTCGTTATAAAAGTAATGGCATCCCATATCTTTTATGTAGTCTAGGGTATCACGATAGCGTTTGTCCAAAAACCAATTGTTAAATAAGTAAATGAATTCGACTTCAAACTTTAAAGGATTAAATAACTTTTGGTATTCAAGTTTTTTGAAATGGCAACCAGGCAGCTTTTCGTCAACAGAGCCGGAGCAATTTTGAAATTTTTTCTCTATGATATAGACTGTATTGTTTTCAAAGTTAATAAAGGCCTCGTCTGGACGCCATTCTTTAGAATTGTAGTCATCATATTGAATGCCATGTGGGTTAAGAAATTTTGTGTATAACTTTTTTTGAGGGACAGACATACCGATTTTCTGTGAATCGCGATAAACAATGTGATTAATAACAGTGTAGCCGGCATTATTGAGCGCATCATCCAAAGATGTGATTTGTTCGAAATGTAAACCGTTTTGATTTGTGCGGGCTCCACCTCCATGGATATTAGGCGTTCTTGACATAGTTATACCTCCTTAAAAAATTCATTAATCTCAACACCAAGGACATTTGCAATTTGATTAAGAACAGATATGGAAACACTTTTATCACATCCGGTGGCTTCAATTTTAGAAAGATAACTGATGCTTATCTTTGCTTGTTCTGCAAGTTGAACTTGTGTCAAGTTAGCTTGTTCTCTATAATGTTTTATATTTGTACCTATAACATGGTATAGCTCAATGTCATTTTCAAAATACATATCAATGCCTCTTTCATTATTTGTGAATATTATCTCATGAGAAGAGATTTATATAAATTCACTTATTGTGAAAGTGAAAATAAGGGTAGATTTTTTATACAAAGTGATGTAGACTTAGTGGTATCATCTGAGAGAAAGAAGTGTGAGTGCTTTTTGCATCGTATGAAGCAATGAGCATCGGAAGGAGGAATGGCTTATAAGTTTACAACCAACTAATTTTAGTCTTGAATCAACAACAGTCTGGTCCTTTGCGGACAGGGGCAGTTGGGCAACACATTCAGGAAAATATCGGGGAAACTGGTCTCCGTATGTACCAAGAAATCTAATACTTCGTTATTCAAAACCGGGCGATTGGATCTTAGATCAATTTATGGGGAGTGGAACAACCTTGATAGAGGCGAAACTGCTCAATCGTCATGCAGTAGGTGTTGACATCAATCCGCAATCTGTTTCTATAGCTCAAGAAAATTTACAATTCCAATGCGAGACAAATTCAAAAATATTTGCCAGGAATGGGAGTGCCATGGATTTGCATTTTATCAAAGATAGCCGAATTGACTTTATTTGTACTCATCCGCCATATTCCAACATTATTAAATATAGTAAAGAGATAGAAGGTGATATTTCGTTGCTGGATGTAGATGACTTTTTGATTGAAATGAAAAAAGTGGCTGAAGAATCTTTTCGGGTTCTGAAAAAGGGGAAGATGTGTGCTGTAATGATGGGGGATATACGGAAACGCGGAAAAGTTATTCCATTAGGGTTTCGTATGATGGAATGTTTTTTACAGGCAGGTTTTGTGAATAAGGAGATTATTATTAAAGAACAACATAATTGTCGTGCTACGGATTATTGGAAAAGACAAAATAACAACTTTTTACTGTTGGCACATGAGTATATATTTGTTTTTCAAAAGCCTAGTAATTGATAACGCAAGAAGGTTTTTGTTGTTATTTTCGATGTTTGCAAGTATAATGGATATACAAAAGGTTGTCTATTTGGACATAGAGAAGAGGAATCAAAATGAGTAATTCAAAGGTCGCCCCATTTGTGAAGTGGGCTGGTGGTAAACGGCAGCTGCTTCCACAAATAAAGGAGAGAATGCCTGAAAAATATAATAATTATATTGAACCATTTGTAGGTGGTGGCGCAGTTGTATTTGGATTACTACCTGAAAATGCTTTGATTAATGACATAAATAAGGCATTGATAAATGCCTATAGGCAGATATGTAATGAACCGGATATGTTTTTGAAGGTGATAAACAAACTCGATCAAGAAATGTGGGAAGATGGTAAGAAATACTATTATTCATTACGGGAGCATTATAATGATAAATTAATGAAGGCAGAATATGATGTAGAGTTAGCAGCCTTGTTTGTGTTTATAAATAAGCATTGTTTTAATGGCTTATATCGTGTGAACGGCAAAGGTTTGTTTAATGTTCCTTATAATAACAGCCGCAGGTCTTCTGTTGACGAAAGTGTAATTATGGAGGTTTCAGAGTATCTTCAGGGAATAACAATTATGAATGGTGATTTTCAGGAGATTTCTGCAAGTGCCAAGAAGGGAGATTTTATTTTCTTGGATAGTCCGTATGCGCCATTGAATCCAACGTCCTTCGAATCTTATACAAAAGAAGGCTTTGATATAGAAAGCCATAGACGGTTATCAAAGTTTTATGACGAATTAACAGCCAAAGGATGCTATTGCATGCTTACAAATCATAATACGGAGTTAATCAATGAACTGTATGGAAACAAGGGGTACAAGATAGATGTTGTAAATGTAAAACGTATGATTAATTCAGATGCATCAAACAGAGTTGGTGAAGAAGTAATTATATGTAATTATTAGAGGAGAGTCGAGATAATGGAAAACTTATTTACAAAAAAGGTGCCATTATTTTTTGAAACAGAGGAATCTCAATTAATAGTAGGGGATTCGTTTAAAATTCTAACAAAGATGAAGCCGGAATCTGTAGATATGATATTTGCAGATCCTCCGTATTTTTTAAGTAATGACGGAATTACCTGTCAGGGAGGGAAAATGGTTTCAGTAAATAAAGGCTCGTGGGATAAACTTTCAGAGAGCGAAACAAGCGTTGAAGAAAAACACAAGTTTAACAGAAAATGGATTAGGTTATGTAAAAAAGTATTAAAGCCGAATGGCTCGATATGGATATCAGGAACATTGCATAATATATATTCGATTGGTATGGCATTGGAGCAGGAAGGTTTCAAAATAATCAATAACATTACATGGCAGAAAACAAATCCCCCACCCAATTTAGCGTGCCGTTGTTTTACACATTCTACGGAAACTATTTTATGGGCTAGAAAAAAGGATAAGAAGTCCAAGCATTTTTTCAATTATCAGAAGATGAAGGAAATGAATGGTGGAAAACAGATGAAGGATGTGTGGACAGGCTCATTGACAAAGCCATCGGAAAAAAAGGAAGGAAAGCATCCAACACAGAAACCGGAGTATCTGCTGGAAAGAATTGTTTTAGCTTCCACCGAGGAAGGACAGGTGATATTGGATCCTTTCTGTGGTTCCGGGACAACCGGCGTAGAGGCGGTGCGATTTGGAAGGAAATTTATTGGAATCGATGTAAATGAAGAATATATGGAGATATCAAAAAGAAGATTGGAGAAGGTAGCAAATGACAAATAGAAATTTTGATGAATGGTTGAGCAAATTCAGACCGAGTATATCAAGTTATGATTACTATATTGACTTTGAAAAAGTCATAAGAAATGTAGAAAAAATCAAGGTGGAACTGAATATTTTAAATTCTTTGATTGGCTCAAAAAATATTGAGGCAGAATTTGAGAAAATAGTGACAAAGTATCCGGAAACATTACAATGTGTTCCACTGCTCCTTGCGGTAAGAGGGCATGAAATATATGCCCAGGATGAAGAAGGAGCGTTCTTGTATAATTTTAAGAAGATGAATTACAGTGTGGAGCAGTATAAAGCATTCATGCGAAAGACAGGATTGTTTGATATGATTGCAAATCATTTGGTAAATAATCTTGTAGATTATGCACTGGGTATCGAAACTGGATTGGATTCTAACGGCCGTAAAAATCGTGGTGGTCATCAGATGGAAGATTTGGTTGAAAAATATATTGTGGCAGCAGGCTTTGAGAAGAATGTAAATTACTTTAAGGAAATGTATCTTAAGGACATTGAAGAAAAGTGGAACATTGATTTGTCAGCACTTTCTAATGAGGGTAAGGCAGCTAAGAGATTTGATTTCGTAATCAAGACGGATAAGATGATTTATGCTATTGAGACAAACTTCTATGGTGGCGGTGGCTCAAAACTCAATGAGACTGCACGAAGCTACAAGATGCTTTCTCAGGAGTCGGATACTATAGATGGTTTTACCTTTGTGTGGTTTACAGACGGAATCGGCTGGAAGAGTGCAAGAGGTAATTTGAGAGAAACATTCGAGGTCATGGATACGATTTACAGTATTGATGATATGGAGAATGGGGTTATGGAAAAAGTGTTTGTTTAGTAATTATTCAAGGGGGAGATTTAATGGTGGGATTGGCAATAAAACACCTAAAAGGAGAAGAATATGGAATTAAAATTACGAGAGACTTATAAAGGACTTGAGGCTAAAAATTATGATAAGTTAAAAGAAGAGAATATTTTTAGCATGGAGTTAAATTTTAATAAGGATAATAAAAAAGAGAGCATATTAACAAACATTCCAGAGAATTCTTCCAGAGTTTGGCTTTTATTTGGAAAAAGAAAAGATGATTCTTCGTGGTTATGTTTACAAGTTGGTCAAAGCAAAAACGAAGTAAAAAAAGAAATAGAAAACCTTATTATATTAATTTTAGAGAATGGGGAAGATTTCAGTTTTTCCGGAAGTTTTTCTAATAGTGCTTTTTATGAAAATGTTTGTCCAAAGGTAGAACGGAAAGAATATATTATGTTGTTATACAAAATGATAGGGAAGGAATTTTATGACTTTAAGGTATGTTTTCTTAATGTAGATACTTATCTTGATATAAACAAGGATAGAAATGTTGGGAAGGATACGAAAAAAATTATTGATATATGCAAAAATCAGTATGCTGAGGCAAAGATAGCATACGAAACGCTTGCTATATATTGGAGACTTTTCCCAAGCGGGATTGATGGTCAGACGATATCGTATTTTAATTCGAAAAGGGCATTAACGCTGGAACAATTTACTGACCTTGTAAAAGAAAAGTATCTTGAGTTAGGTCCGGCAAAAAGTGATAAAGACGCACTGAAATATTTTTTTTGTGACGAAGCACAAAATCACATCAAAGCTGAATATAAAAGTTCACTGAATGATTTTAACAATGGTGAATTGGGGCTGGAAGGATTCCGTATAGGTGAAGTTGGAAAGGTAGCGTATTGTTTGTTTATGATGTATGAATAAAAAGTTGTCTTAAAATATAAACATGCTGTAAGCACCTGAACCTTGAGACTGGATGATAAGCAGTTCAATAAAGATATGGTAAACAAAAATTTGGTTAAAAAGGAAGTGAAAAAATATGGATTTAAAACAGGTTATTTCATTTGCACAGAAAAACGGATATGAAACAGCCGAAAAGCTGAATAACTGGGGTGATTACGAATGTTATGAACCCATCATGGATTCAAAGAAAGAAACCGCAGTAGGCCCGCCGCTCTTGCTCCTTGTTAAAGGAGATAAAATCCGAATGTCCACACCTGATGAAGCATTTCAACAGCTGGATGAGTGCTATCCAGGGGAAGATGAATAAAAAGTGGCTAAAGAAGACAAAAATAGTGTGTTTTGGAGGAGGTGTTTATATTGAACTCTTTTGTTACTGAATTGAACAGTGGTTTTTCATCAGAGCCCGATGAGAATGTATTCGTAAGCATATGGAATGAGTATGAACGTGTAATTATGCAAAGCTTAATTACATCATTTGGATTAGACTTTCTTGCACATGACCAACATGGCGGGGATGTTGATACCATTCACAATGTTAGACAAATAGGGCGAGACTCTAACATGGTATACAAGAATGCACAAAATAAGGCAGATTATGCCAGTAGAGGAGAGTACAATACTTACCAATATCATCAAGATCCGCGATATATTGCTATAAATAAAAAAGTGAGTGATAACAAAAAGAACGGAACTTTAAAAGATGCTTATACGGGGAGAACAGTAGCACAAAATGCAAATATAGATTTAGATCATGTTATTTCAGCGAAGGAAATACATGATGATTCAGGTTGGGTATTGTCTGGACTTAATGGAACTGACCTTGCGAATTGTGATGATAACCTTAAACCTACAGATAGAAGTATAAATCGCTCTATGCAGGACAAAGATATGGAAGATTATTTGCAAAAGTGGGAGGCAGACCGTCCACAGAGGCAAGCAAAAATTAATGAATTAAAATTGAAGGGGGCTTTATCTGATAAGGAGCGTAAGGAACTTTCCAAACTAGAAAAACTTGAACAGATTGATCCAGACAAGATGCGAACAGAAAACAAAAAGACTCGTGCTGCCTATGAAGCAAAACTTGCAAAAGCCTATTATACAAGTTCTAAATTCTTAAGGGATAGTGTGCTGCCGTCAGGATAATCACCAACTTGTTAAAATACGGTGGATTATGTACATTCATATCTGTTAAATATATGTGACACCACGAAAAAATGTTCGAAAAAACTACAATAGATTGAAGTTACAGTCGCTTCAGAGCTATAAAATAAAAGCAAAATCCAGTGTGAGTGGGATGATTATTGGACAGCTGGGAATGTATTATACAATCAAAGACAACCAAAGAGAAAAGAAAAAGAACATCGCATGAAAAATCATTACTGTGAAGCGAAAGGATGGTGTCTGATATGAATAATTCAGGAGCAGAATTTTTAGGCAAGGTTTTAGGCATAATTGGTTTCTTTGTTATTATAGGTTTAATCGGTAGTGCATTTGGAAATGATGAGCCGACATGTATTAAACCCGGATGCGATAATGAGCAGGCATCAGGTAGTAATTATTGTTATTTGCATAAATCATCAAGCTACCGGTCCTCGTATGGAACGTCGCCAGGCGCAACATATAATTCGAACTCCACGAGTAGTTACAGCTCTGGAAATTCAAGTAACAGCACTGGAAAGTATTCGTCTAAAACTGATCATAGCACAGGCTATCGTTCCGAAATGTATGACTATGATAATGCGGATGATTATGCAGATGACTATGCAGAGGATTATGCGATTGACGAATTTGGTGATGCAGATAGCGAGGAGGCGTATGACTATGGTTATGATGAAGCGTACGATGACTGGGAAGATGAGATGGATGATTAATGAATGGAGTAATTGAATGAAATAGGCGGAAAGAAGCCATTATGGGATGGTTTTGGGATAAGCTATTAAGAAAAATATGTACTTTGTCAAAGGCTCTCCGTTTTGATGAATTACGAAAAGTTTTGGAGAGTTATGGCTATAAGATGAATGTCCCAAAGGGTGGGAGTAGTCATTATAGTCAAGAAATGGCTTATGCGTCTGCAAGAACTTAAGGAAATGCAGTAGATGCAGGTGCCATGATTGAAAATGATTATTTATTTATGAAATTGTGTGTGTTATACTTGTAGCACAAGTATAGAGTATATTTGAAAAATAACATGAGAGGGGTGAAGAGGAACTATGAAGAATAGGAAAATAGATGCTAACGGAACAGAAATCAGAGTAATGGGCGATGTTGTTAATGAGGAAGCATATATTTCTCTTACAGATATTGCAAAGTATAAAAATCCGGATAATGCTTTTATTATAGTTGCCAATTGGATGCGTAACCATTCTACAATTTCATTCTTAGGATTGTGGGAACAGATTCACAATCCTAATTTTAAACCTATCGAATTCGATAGGTTTAAAGCAGAGTCGGGAGATAATGCTTTTACGTTGACACCGCAGCAGTGGATAAAAGCAACAGATGCAATTGGTATTGTATCAAAATCGGGGCGATATGGTGGCACATATGCTCATACAGATGCTGTAAAGGAATTTTTGCTAACTCCCACATTATCTCCACAGGAAATGGCATATACATATGCTTCCGAAGCGGACATTTTAAATATGGCTTTGTTCGGGAAAACCGCAGCACAATGGAGAAGTGAAAAAGGAGTAAAAGGAAAAACTCCTAATATCAGAGACTTTGCTTCAGCGGAAGAATTGGTTGTGCTCATCAATCTGGAGGATACAAATGCCGATTTAATAAGGCAGGATGTGCCGAAAATTGAAAGATTGAAAATATTGAGAAAAAAGGCGTACAGGCAGCTTCAAATTCTTAGGAAAAATCAAGAAACTATAGAAGCACTAAAACAAAATTTAATTGAGGATACAGAAAAAGAAGATTGATATGTTTTGAAAAAACATAGGGATATACAGAGATTGATTTTAGCATAATTGAAATTTAAGGGAGCTTACATGGCAGAAAAAATTTTAAAAAGACTTTTAACTATAATACTGGGCTTAGCCTGGGGAGCAATTAGTTTCTTTTGGCTGGGGTATAGTATATTAACGCTAGGAAACTTTATGGAAGAACCAGGTTCATTAGACTATGTCGCTGAAGGGGAGTCGATGCGCATATTTGGGTTACTAGGATGCATTTTATATTTCATGGTTTTTGTACCCATATTATTTTTCTTATATAAACGAAAACACTATTTATATAGTTTTTTAGTATCAATGCTTTTGTGTGGAATTGTTCTAGGCCTCTATATATTTGTGATTCGATGACAAAAAGGGAAATTTTTCGAAAATTGCGCAAATTCCCTTGCGTATGTTCCCCTGCTTAAGTATAATAAAAGTACGAAAAAATGAGACATTGTCACATTCAGAAGGGGAATATAGAAAAAGTGCAGGTATCAGATAAATTATTAAAACCATTAACTGAAGTAAAATATTTAAATGCGGATAATGTTAGCAGATATCGCTGTATTATGCGCATTTTTTATGAAAATAACGAAAAACTGAATTACTGGTTATATCAGGAAGATGTATATGAGGAAATGAAAAAGGATTCTTACTGGTCTGAGTATACGATTGAACAGTGCCAGCAGGATTTGGCTTCGCTTGTTGAATGGAAAAATTTGAATACAATGCAGGATACAAAAAAAGTTGCTTCTATTGAGGAATTTAAGAATAAAAAGTATCGCTATCAGATTTCAGAATATAGTGTTCAGATTGAGCGTTTGGTGCTTCGCTTGGAAAATCTACTGGTTGAGGGAGCATCGTTAGAACCAACACTTTTGGAGCGTATTCGCAGAAACGTAGAAAAATTTTCCAAGATGGTTGAGGAAGAACAGGCAGATGTAAATGCGTGGTGGAATGATTTGAACAGTGATTTTGTAAGACTAAATCAGAATTACCAGGATTATATTCGTGATTTGAACAGTGTTCGTGCGGAAGAAATGATGCATACAAAAGAATTTATGGTTTTTAAGGATCGTTTGATTGAGTATTTACGCAGTTTTATCAAGGGATTACAGCGCAATGTGGGAGTGATTGAAGAATATTTGCGGATGTTGGATGAAAAGACCAAAAAACAAGTGTTTGAGAAAGTTACAGCGTACCAATTTGCAATTCCCAGAATAGACATTGAGTTGTCAAAAAAACAGATTGAAGAAAATGTAATTGGTCGTTTTGAAAGTATTTATAATTGGTTTGTGGCAACAGATAGACACGAAAATGAAGCAGCTAAGCTGTTTGATGCAACGAACGAAATCATAAGAAGAATAACAAGATATGCAGCGGAGTTAAGCGAAAAAAATTCACTGGGGGCAAATCGAAAAGAGGAATATAAAAAAGTTGCGGAACTTTTTATGAAATGTGAGGATGTGGATGAGGCACATAAAATGTCGGCAATGGTATTTGGAATTGAGCGGCCGGTTCATATTTCAGGTGATTATGACAGGGTAACAGATAGCATGAATCAGGGTGTTTATGAAGAAGAACCGATTTGTATTGAATTGAAACCAAGAATTCGTGCTTACCGCATGAAGACAAAGAGAAGTTCTATTGTGGAATCGACTGAGAAAAAATTGGAAATACGAAAGAAGATGCTGCAACAGCAAAAAGAGGAAATGAACAGAATAAGACTTCTTGAAAAAGATGGTGTGATTGATTTTTCCGAACTTCCGGTTATTGAACCGCGAATACGGGAAATTCTGTTAAAATGGATTTCAGATGCGATGGAATCCGTTGATTTTTCATCACGAACGGATGATGGAAGAACTTATCAATTAGAAAAAACAAGTGGTGGTGAAACATGCACCGTTCATTGTGAAGATGGTAATTTTACAATGCCAAAAATGAGACTGATATTTGGGGAGGAACCGATATGAAAGCATTAGAAATACTTTTTAATCGCCGCTGGGTGTTAAAGTCGGAAGATAAAGATTTATATTATCAGATTCGTGATGCAGTTGGTGAGGTACGTAAGTACACAACAGAAAAACTCGGCTGCCAGATTATTGATAATTCGATGTTAGTGAAAATGGAAAAAATACCGGTTATTCCGGAGACGTTTATGGGGATTCAGTCATTTACATCGAAAGAGGAATATGTGTATTTATGCATACTACTTATGTTTTTGGAAGATAAAGATGCACAGGAGCAATTTGTGCTTTCGCAGCTTACAGAATATATGACAGCAGTAATGCCGGGGGAGATTACGGATTGGACAGTATACACGAATCGGCGAAGATTGATTCGCGTATTGAGATATGTTGTCGGACAGGGAATGGTGACGGTGACAGATGGTACAGATGATTTGTTTATGGACGATGTGAGTGGAGAGGTTTTATATGAAAACACAGGTGCATCAAAGTATTTTATGAGAAATTTTACAAAAGACATTATGCATTATACATGTGCAGCAGATTTTATGGAAAGTGACTGGTATGAAGTGGATGAGGACAGAGGATTTGCAAGAAGACACAGGGTATATAAGAGACTTTTATTTGCTCCGGCGATGTATCGGGAAGATGGTTCGGAGGAGGATTTTGAATACCTAAAATATTATAGGCGTCGATTAATGGAAGACTTAGAGCAGATGTTTGACTGTCATATTCATATTCATCGTGGAAGTGCGTATTTTTTGTCTGGTGAAGAATGCAGGATTGGCGCAGTTTTTCCCGGTAATAATTCGCTGGCGGATATTTTGCTTTTGTGTTTTGGTGAGATAAGGAAGAAAATAGAAAATAAAGAATGGAACCTGCGCCAGGATGAGATGTGTGTAGTGGATAAAGTAAATTTTGAAGCACTGATTTGTAAAGTAAAGAAACAATATGGTTCGGGATTTTCAAAGTTGTACAGAGAAATGCCGGAGGGCGAATTTGTTCGGAATGTAATCGATGAGATGACTCGTTTTATGTTTGTAAAGAGTGAGGAAGATACCCAGCAGGTGCGTGTATGCCCATTGGCTGGAAAGTTAAAAGGCGGCTACCCGGAGGATTACTTAGGAGGTGACAAAGATGAATCGAAGATGGCAGGCAAATAAAATTGGTCTTATAAATTTTTGGTATTACGATGAGCAAGAGTTCCCTTTTATGAAGGGGCGCATGCTTCTTCGTGGTTCCAACGGATCTGGAAAATCAGTAACCATGCAGAGTGTTGTGCCACTTTTATTAGATGGAAATATGAGTCCGGAGCGCCTGGATCCTTTTGGTTCAAGAGACCGTAAAATGAGCAGCTACCTTTTAGAAGAAAACGATGGAAGGGAAGAGAGAACCGGTTATCTGTATTTAGAATTCAAGAGAAAAGATAGTGAAACTTATCTTACAATTGGAATGGGAATTCGTGCAAGACGTGGAAAACCGTTGGATAAATGGTACTTTAGTCTTACGGATGGACGACGTATTGGAAAGGATTTCTTTTTGTATAAAGAAATGGGTGAAAAAGTTACCCTTTCAAAAAAAGAGTTGGAAAACCGCATTTTACAGGGAGGGAAAGTATTTGACCGTCAGGCTGATTACATGGAGTATGTTAATAAACAGATTTTTGGGTTTGAAACTGTGGATGAATACAAGGAAATGGTTGATTTGCTCATTCAGCTGCGTACGCCCAAATTGTCAAAAGATTTTAAGCCGTCCGTAATTAATGATATATTAAGTGATTCTTTGCAGCCGCTTTCTGATGAAGATTTGCGTCCGATGTCAGAAGCAATTGAAAATATGGACACCATGAGTATGAATCTTAAAAGTAGAAAAGAAGCGAAAGGAGCAGCGGAAAAAATCAATGCTGTTTTTTCAAAATATAACAAGATTATTCTTTGTGATAAAGCAGCACGATATGAGCAGACAAGGATAAAATTGCAGGAGATTGTTTCACTGCAGAAAAAATATGAAAGAAATCATGAAGAGTGTGTTCAAAAAATCGAACAACTTACTTGTAAGATTGAACAGATTAACGCGAAAAGGGAAGCAATGGAGAAAGAAAAAGAATCGTTAAATAAGAGTGATGCGGTTGCGTTAAAAATGAGGGATTCCGTGCTTTCTAAGGAACTGGAAGAACAGAGAAGAAATAAGGATGACAAAGAGAAATTTTTGGCATCCAAACAAGAGCAGTATGTTGATGCAAAAACGCAGATAAAAGATGAGGAAGATAGAAAGTTTGATAAAGAAACAGAAATCAACTCATTGCTGGAAGATATGCAGGAAGAAGCGGATACAATGGGATTTCAGGAGTTTGCATTTATGGCAGAAGAATTACAGGGGAATATTGAAAATGCCTATAAATTTGAACTTCATAAGGAGCAGTTTAAGAATACCTTTGAACAGATTTCAGAGGGAGAAGATTTGTTGCAAAAATTGCAGATTCTGGATCGTCAAAAAGAGGAAATGATTCAGAAAAGAGAGCGTCAGATTCGCGAAATGGATTCTATTCAAAGAAAAATATCCGAATGTGAGGCAGCACTTGTTCAGGCCGAAAATGAATGGAAAGAGTCCCTATACAAATGGAATGAAGAAAATAGCGAATTAAAACTTGAAAAGGATATGCTGCGTGAGTTTAGTGTGTTTGCAGATTCTTATCATTTGGATTCGGATTTTGCCGGTATTCGCCAGAAAGTGGCAGACAAATGGATTGAAAAAAAGGTAGATTTTGAGACCAAAATAAGTGCAGCTCTTGTTGAATATGCGGCAGTAAAAGAGGAAATAAAAGAAACAGAAAGTGAACTAAACGAATGGGAAAATCAAAAGGAACCAACGCCACAAAGAAGTGAAGCTGTAGTGCGGAACAGAAAGCGATTGGCTGATGCGAAAATTCCTTATCAGGAGTTTTACAAAGTCATAGAATTTGGAAAACAGCTGGATGAGAAAGCATGCAACTTTTTGGAAGAGGCACTTCTAAAAATGGGGATTTTGGATGCGATTGTAGTAGATGAGCAGTACAAAGAACAAGTACTTGTTCCGGCTAAAGGTTGTGAGGACTGCTATTTATTTGCCAGTGAATCATCGGTTGAAAAGAGTTTGCTTGACGTATTAGAACTAAATGAAGAAGTAAATGATATTTTTTCCAATTATCGTATGACAGGAATTCTTAAAAATATCGCTTACGATGAAGAAAACATATTGTCTGTTTCATCAAATGGTACTTACCATATGGGCATACTGACAGGGACGATTACAGGCGAACATGAGGCAGGCTTTTTAGGAAGAAGGGCGCGGGAAAGACAGCGTCGGATGAAGATTGACGAGTGTAAAAATCAAATAGCACAATTGGAAGAAAGGCGGGCACTGCTGGAACAGCAAAAACAGCTTTTAGAGACAAGAAAGGATGTTCTTAAAAGTGAATTTGACCAGTTTCCGGATGATACCCATATGCGTAACGCGGTAAAAATTCTTTTGGAAGAAGAGAGAAAATATGAGATTCTTCACGAAGAAAATGATAAATTGGGTGAGGAATTGTCAATTTTTCTGGAGGAGTTAAAACAAAAGAAAAAAGCGGTGTTGGAAATTGCAGAAAAACTGTATTTGCATTGTTCTTATGATGTTTTCTATCAGGCAAAGAAGGCGGCAGAACGATATGATAAAGATTTAACGGTTCTAAAATCCGCTCATGAGATGTTTTTGCGCAGTGTGGAATATCTTAAGGAGCGCAAAGAGCATCTGGAAATGTTGGATTATGATATGGACAACCTTCGCTATGACATTGCAGATATTGAAAAGCAGATTCGAATAAAAAAAGAGGAGCAAACATCCATACAAGAGCAGTTGGAATTAACGGATTATGAATCAATTAAAGAGCGATTGGATGCTTGTGTTTTTTGGTTACATTCTTATCCGGAAAAATTACAGAAATGTGTTGCAGAAAAGACAAAAAAGATCGATGAAGCAAAATTGTTGACAGAAAGCCGGACAAACAATGCGGATAAAATAGCAGAGTATGAAAAGAAAATGGAGTATTATCAGAAGTGCTATGAGGAAGAAAGAAAACTTCAGTATGTGGCTGTTCCGGATGAAATTTTAGAAGATGCCAAACATGTATACGAGTATTTAATAACCGATGTAAAAAATGTGGAAAAGGATGATGTTGTACGTGATCTTAACAGGGTATACTTTGAAAACAGAAGTTTTCTTACAGAGTATCAATTGACACAAAACGAGTTATTTGCTGAATCCGATGGGGAGCAGAAGCCGGATGAGTATTTAGCCAAACGTCTGGATATCACCGCACGGTATCAGGGGGTAAAGGTTTCTTTTTCAAGTTTGCTTTTGCATTTGGATGAGGATATTAGAGAATTAGAAAGCCTGATTAAGGATGGTGATCGTGAGTTGTTTGAGGATATTCTGGCAAATACGGTTAGCCGTAAAATCAGAGGCAAAATAAATGCTTCCAATGCCTGGGTGAAGAAAATGAATGTACTTATGAACGGTATGGATACATCAAGTGGCTTGAAATTAAGTCTCAGGTGGAGAAGCAAAACAGCAGAAAAGGAAGAACAGCTGGATACAAGAGAATTAGTTGAACTTTTAAAGAAAGACTATCGTTTAATGAGTGAAGGGGAAGCAGCAAGATTATCGGCTCATTTCCGCTCAAAAGTTGAGGAAGCCAGACGCAATGCACGAGATAGCGCGGGGATGATTTCATTTTATCAGATTATGAAAGAAACGCTGGATTATCGAAAATGGTTTGAATTTCAGCTGTTTTCACAAAAAAGTGGGGAACGGCAAAAAGAACTTACCAATAGTGTGTTTGGTACATTCAGTGGTGGTGAAAAAGCTATGTCAATGTATGTGCCGCTTTTTTCAGCAGTTGTCGCAAAATACCAAGGTGGCAGGGATGATGCACCAAGGCTCATTTCTTTGGACGAGGCATTTGCAGGTGTAGATAATAGAAATATCCGCGATATGTTCCGTCTTATGACACAGTTTCAATTTGATTTTATTATTAATTCACAAGTACTGTGGGGCGACTGTGATACGTTAGATGCATTGGCTATTTATCAGCTGATTCGCCCGGAAAATGCAAAATTTGTAACTGTAATGCCATACTTATGGAATGGAAAGGGTAAAGAATTGCTGGATGATGAAGAGAAAGTAGAGCAAAGAGGAATTGAAATTGAGAAATCAGAAAAATGATAACCACATACTAAATGAGTGTGTTTTGTATTTTAAACAAAATGCGGTATGGAAAAGGCTCTTTTTGGGCTTTGAAAAAAAATATTATTCTTATGGGAAATTTTCCGGCAGGATTACGCTTAAAAATTTATCTTGTTCTGAAATTGAAGAATTAGAAGGTTTTTTTGCAGAAAGTTTTCATGGTAAAAAAAGCGTGACGATTTCCTCAGAAAAGTTTGAAAAAGCACTAAAAAACAGTAAATATAGTTTGGTTACACCAGAAGAAATTTTAACTGCTTTTTTGGGGAAAACACTTCTTGGAAAAACTGAGGAATTGAAACAAAAAGAGCAAAAGAAAAAGATGGTTGAAGAAGATTTCTTGACACAGTTTGCCAAAACGCCTGCGGTTAAATGTTTTGCACTGTTTAATAGGATTTTGAAATCATATGAGAAAAACAATTTACAGCAATGGCACCAGTTTTTGTGGCTTTGTGCAAAAGTATATAATGCTTTGCCATACCGGAAAAATCAAAAAATATATTTGCCGGTTTTTGCAGCAGAGATATCCGGAAATCCACATGCATTTGATATGGGAACAACAGAAGGAAATATTTTATATCAGGTGATTTTAATTAGTTTGGAGCAAAGAGGATTAGTAGTTGAATCATCTGACCTGTTTCCTGCTTACAAAAGGCAGAAAAGTTATCTGCTTGCCGGTATCCTGATCGATGATATTTCAAATTATGCAATTCTTTATCAGGTCAGGGCAATGAAAAAAGATAGAAGTGAACATCAGGGAATGTTGGGATTTTTCTCAGAGAAAAACATGGTGCAAGTTCCATTAAACATAATATCGGAGTGGGAATCCATTGAGTGTATTGATAACGAAATTTATGTAGTGGAAAATCCATCCGTGTTTGCTGCTATTTGCAAAGAAAAATCGTGTATGTGCATGAATGGGCAGCCAAGACTTGCCAGTATTCTTGTGCTTGACTTGCTTGCTAAATCAAATGTCAAAATCTATTATTCCGGAGATTTGGATCCGGAGGGACTCTTGATTGCACAAAAACTGCGGCAATATTACAGAGGAAATTTTGTTTATTGGCATATGAAATTAGAGGATTATAGAAAAGGCATTTCTCAAGAATATATTTCTGACAAACGAAAAAAAATATTAGAAAGAATTAAAGATGAAGAATTGATTCCTGTGGCTAACCGCATGAAAGAGTATGGTGTTGCCAGTTATCAGGAGAATATATTGGAGATGTTTATAGAGTGATTCAGAGGGCATAAAAGCAATGCCCTCTATTTTTTACAAATACGGGCGCATGGATTGCTGCAATTTTTCTTCGGTATCAATAATTTCTTGTGTAAGATGTTTTACTTTATCATCCGCTGCCGGATACTGGTTTAAGTAGCGGTACAGGGATTTGATTCCCATGTTGCAGCCATCGGTAATCAAGCTGGCGATGCCGCAGTCCGGGTTTTCGCCCATGGTTTTGAAATTACTTTTCATTTTTGCCATTGCTTTTGCCATCGGGGCGGGTTCTTTGCCCTCGTCATGGTAATTGATTAGCATTTTGTGAGTGTCGTCGCCGAGACGGCAGTGAATGTCGTGGCTGTCTTTGAGGACGCCACGCAGACCATCGTTTTGCACATGGTCCATAACATCATCAATTGAGGAAATGCCCATTTTGATGCCGGCATTGCATTCCCGTAATAATTTAACCGAATCATCTTCCATAAAAATACCTCCTTTGCGGTTGCTTTTCGTTAGTGTTTGCTGCAAAGGAGGAAATTATTCAAAAGAGATTAGTAAAAGAAAATCTGCCACAGATTTGCCTATAATTTTCTATATAAATATTGTAATATAATTGTATTAGACTGTATGAGAAGAGGGTATCGATTGAAAAGAAGAAAAAAAGAGTCGGTTTTACTGTTTGCAGCGCTCTTTATTACCGGGATGCTTATTTATGCCGGCTTGGCAAATTGGGAGCGGACACCGCATCTGTATGAGTATGACAAAAAAAGTCTGGCGAAAGAAATAAAAGCAGCAGATGCGAACTGTCAAGCGTCAAAGGAAGAGGATGCAGAATCCAAGACAAGAAAAGAGCCGAAAAAGCAGTGGAAGCGTCAGGAGAGAAAAGATAATTCCATAAAAAAACAAAATACATCAAAGGCAGATGAAAAGCAAACGGATGGAACGGGGGATGAGTCTGTTTCCGGGGGAAAAGACGGCGGAAGTGGTGTGCCGGATTTGCCGGATCAACAGGTGACGGAAGGTGATGGAGGACAGCAGCCGGAAGAAACGGTAGATGATGCCAAGGCGACACAAACGCCGAAACCTTCCGCAGAGCCGGATGATAATCCGAAAAATACGGAGAAGCCTGAGGAGACAGACCGTATTATTTCCCTTTCCTGCGAGTGGAGTGAAAAGGATAATCTTCTTTATGGTAAGGATATTTCCATGGATGGTATGAAGGTGACTGCTAAATATGAGTCCGGGAAAACAAGCCGGCTGGCTAAAGGAGCTTATGTGGTTCGCGGGTTGAACAATAACTCTGTTGGAAAGCATAACATGACAATTTCAAGCGGTGGAGCAGAGTGCCGGATTTCTTATACAATTAACAATTATACGAAATCTTTGACCTATTCATGGCCGACAAAAGATGAGTGTTATGCAGAAGAAGATTTTTCGGATGGAGCGCTTACCGTTCAGGTTTTGATGGCAGATGGAACCAAACAGGAAATCACCAAATATGAAATTACCGGATATAATGAAAAATTATTTGACAAGCAGCAGACGTTCACGATTACATATAAAGATAAAGTAATTGACAAAACATTTACTGCTACCGGAACCTGTACATTTCATATGAGAAGTATGAGGATTCGCTGCTACTATTATCGTGATGAGTCGCTTACCGATTTGGCAGGAAGTTATTCGTATGCGGGAAATTATGATTATTACTCAGATGAGAGAGTAAGTTTAAATGCTTTTCGAAAAGATGATTTGCAGGATAAAGATACGATGTATAATAGTAAAAAATATGTTCTCAAATCAGTGGAGATGGAAGAGGCAGATGCAAGCGGTGTTTATGCAAAAAAAGCCACACCGTATCTTGTAAAAGAGCGATTCTTTTATGGAATTCGAATGACCAAAATATATGTGTTGTCTAATTAGCACACGTATTTTTGATAGAAAGAAAGAGAGGATGGATTTGTAAAAATGAAGAGAAAAAGAAATCAGTTATTTGTTACTGCATTGACGGCAGCAATGGCGGTTAGTCTGCTTTCACCGGCGGAGCCGGCTGCGGCAGCAAAAAAAGTGAAGTTTAATGTAAAAACATTGTCACTTACCGTAGGAAAAAAGAAGACACTAAAGATTAAAAATGCAAAGAAAAAAGCGAAATGGTCGATTAAATCGGGCAAGGATAAAATTAAATTACAAAAGAAAAAGAAAGCAAGTGTTGTTGTCGCTGCAAAAAAAGCAGGATCAGCAAAAGTACAGGCAAAGGTTGGTAAAAAGAAGTATGTATGCAAGGTTGTTGTAAAAGCAAAAACAGTTAAGAATGGTACATCAGCAGGCACTAAAACAACAAATAAGCCGGCAGATGCAAAAAATGCCACGAAAAATCCTTCGAACGGACAGAATAATGTAGCTACGCAGCCAACAAACAATCCGTCGAAAGATAATCCCTCAAAGGATAATCCTGCGAATCCGACAGCTACACCGGCGGCTGACTCGGATGCGCCAAAGAAAAATGAACAAGATGTGAAAAAATTACAGGCACTGATTCAGACTCTGAATCAAAAGGGCGCCGATATTTCGGCTAATTTAGATGACGAATCCGTTTATCATTGGAATAAAGAAGGACGTCTGACGGAAATCTACTGGGGCGAAAAGGAAATTATCGGTGCGGAAATGGCGGACTTTAATGAGTTTACAGCACTCGAAATTCTGGATATCAATAACAATAATATTTCCGGGACCTTTTATGTCGGAGATCTGGCAAATTTGAAGGAATTAAAATGTTACGGAAATAAGATTGATAAGTTGGTTTTGGACACAAATAAAAATTTGCAGGAGCTTGACTGCCATAATAATCAGATTTCGAATACGATACGCTTAAACGGCAGCAAGAATCTGGAACGCCTTTATTGTTCGAATAACAAAATAACAGAACTTGATGTGTCCGGCTGTGATAAACTGCAGGATGTGGACTGCAGTAACAATCTTATGAGCAGCTTGAATGTTTCTGATTTGCCTTCATTAAAGAGTTTGAATTGCAGCCGCAATATGTTAAAAGATGACAACTTAATTTTGACAGGAAGTATCGGACTTATTAATTTGGATTGCTCATTAAACGGTACGAATTATGATTGTATTAATTTGAACTTAGCAGGTTTTACAAAACTGGAATCCTTAAACTGTTCTGAGCAGCCGGAAGATGGTGGTACTTCGGCAGATGATACGATGGAATTTGACATCTCGGCATGTACCGGTCTGAAGACCTTGAATTGCTCATATTGTCCGATTGAAACATTGGATGTTTCAAATTTGTCAAATCTTGAAACAATTGATGCTTCCGGATGTAATTTATCCGAAATCACTTTGGACGGAGCGGTAAAACTTTCATCATTGAATATTAACTGCAACGAAATTACGGATTTGCATATTCCTGAGACAAATGAAATCAAAACACTTGATTGCAGTGAAAGTTTAGGAATTGAAACAATTAATTTTGCAGTATTAACAAAGTTAGAGTCATTGGATGTATCGGATTCTTATGTGCCGGAGCTTGATTTTTCGATTTGTCCGGATTTACAGCTGTTAAATGCAATGAATACAGGTTTTGGTAATCCTGATGCTACAACAGATAATGAAGATTTACCAAATATTGATATTGATTTGAAGTCAAATGCTAAATTGAAAGACATTGATATGTCAATGGTTAATGTAAATGTACTTACTTTGCCGGAAAATGACATCGTTGCAAATCTTTCCGCTTCAAACAGTGCGGTTACGCAGATTGTGAATCTTGAGAAACAGTTAGGGCTGGAAACATTAAATATTGCCGGCACAGGAATTTCTGCGTTGGATTTATCAGCGAATACAAACTTGAAACAGGTTAGTTGTACAGAGAGCCAGAAGACCGGAATTACCGGAGTGGATGAGAGTATAATTTATATTGTTCCCGATGATTCCGACGATGGCGAAGACGGCAATGAAGATGGAGACGATGGAGAAGATGGCAATGAAGATGGAGACGTTGAATTAGAATAAGGGGTAAATATGGACGCAAAGGAAATTCAAGAAAAAATTGATATTCTTCAAAAGGAAGTTTCGACTGTTATCAAGGGAAAAGATGAGGTCATTCGAAAGGTGATAATGGCGATTTTAGCTTCCGGTCATGTGTTGTTGGAAGATGTTCCGGGGCTTGGAAAAACAACGCTTGCGAAAGCATTTTCCAAAGCACTTGGATTTGCAAACAAACGAATTCAGTTTACACCGGATACGATGCCGAGTGATATTGTAGGAATGTCAATTTATAATGAGCAGACAAATGCTTTTGAATATGTTGAGGGAGCAGCGGTGAATTGCAATCTTCTATTGGGAGATGAGATTAACCGTACTTCATCAAAAACACAGTCTGCATTGTTAGAGGCGATGGCAGAGGGGTGTGTCACAGTGGATGGTGTGACCCACCAGCTCCTTGAGCCATTTGTTGTTATGGCAACTCAGAATCCGGTTACCAGCGGCGGAACGCAGGCACTGCCTGATTCGCAGTTAGACCGATTTATGATTTGTTTGTCTATGGGATATCCGGACGCTGAGAGTCAGTTAGCTATTTTAAAAAATGTGTCTGACAGAGATTTGATTGAAAAGGTGCAGCCGGTTATGACGATTGAAGATGTAAAACAGGCCAAATCTTATGTGAAAAATATGCAAGTAAATGATGAAATCCTTCGGTATATCATCTGCTTATGTGAGAAAACGAGAGAACATGAGCATGTGGAACTTGGCATTAGCCCGCGTGGCGTTGGGGCACTTGCAGAGATGGCAAAATCATTCGCATTGTGTGAGGGAAGAACGTATGTTGTACCGGATGATGTCCTTGCGATTTTTCCGGATGTATGTGCACACCGTTTAATTTTAAATACTAAGGCACGCAGGGAAAATGTAACAGCATATGAGATTTTGGAAGAAATTGCACAGCAGACTGAAAAGCCGAAACTGCTGAGAAAATAGAAAAAAACATAAATGGCAGACAACAAGGAAAGGAAGAGATTATGAGAGCAAAAATCGGGTACATAGCAATTCTTGTCTTAATGGGCTTTCTCTATTTATGGACTAATGTGGCCGTGACATTTTATCTGTTCTTTGGAATTTTGTTGTTTGCCATTTTGTCTTTTTTGCTTAATTGGTATGCAGCGAGACATTTGACAATGCATTTGCAGGTGAAGCAAGATTTGAATCAGGTAAGCACGATATTGATTTGTGTAAAAAATACAGGAATTATTCCCTGCTTCCGGGTGTCAATGAAAGGAACGATTGCAAACTGCCTGACAGATTCTTCCTTTTGTTTTAATCAGGAGTTATCAGTAGCACCGAAGCAGGAAAAAAAGGTGGAATTTGCTGTTGAAAGCTTCTATTGTGGAAGAATTGAAGTGGAAACAGAGGAATTTATTGTTCGAGATTTTTTTGGTATCTTTGGGTGCCTCGTAAAAAATCACGAAGTGTTGGTTTATTATGTGTATCCGGATGGGGCGGATGAAGGTGAATATCATTTAGAAGAAATGACACCGGCAGCGCAGAATATGGAAAATCGTTATCTGCGCAGGAAAGGTAATGATATCACAGAAATACTCGATTTAAGAGACTATCAAAAGGGTGACAGCATTAAGACGATTCATTGGAAATTATCGAAAAAAATGGGGCATAAGATTGTCCGCGAATTGGATACGCCGGCAAATCAGGAAACAATAGTTTTGTTTGCACTGTCGGATAGAAATATAGATAAGCCTTGGTATCGGGATTCGTTAGTGAAAATGATTAGTCAGGTGTCGAAGAATTTATTGGAAAATGATCGTTTTTTTGATAGTGTAGTTTTTGAAAAAAAGGGGTTGTCTCATATGACATTTAGTGTAGAAGAGGGCTGCACAAGAGAACGATATGAGAGAACAATTTTAGATGGAAATATAAGTTTTATGCAGTCGTTTGTGGATGATTATCTGACGCATCACAATGTATTGCATAAATATTCACATATAATTTTGATTACGGATGACGAAATAACGGACTGGTGCATGGAAAATGCCAATGTCAGACAGATTATGGTTTCGGCGTCTTAGTTGGGAAGAGGAAAGAAAGTGGAGAATCAAGGATTTCGACTGGTAGAAGAGAAAAAACAGAAAAAAAGTTTTTTTGCCCTGATTTTATCGATATTTACCGTGGCGGGCATTCTTTTTTGTGTGCAGCAAATGTTTGTGGATACAAAATGGTGGTTTATTTCGATGGTTGTGTCCGTTCTTTGTTGTCTCGTTATATTTTCCACAAAAAGCACAAAAATTGTGTTGGCTTATTTTGTGTTGGGAATCCTTTTGCTTTTTGCATTTCGCACGATATGGATTTCCGGCGCACTGGATTTTGTAAATCAGGTGACTGCCGGATTTAATGCTGTGACCGGGGAATCAGTTTTCTATTTTGTTGTACCGAATTATATGAACAGAGAACTTGCTACGGTGGTATTCTTTTGTCTTACGGCGTGGTTTTTATCCGGATATTTGACAATTGCAATCAAAGGAAAACACTGGGTTCCTGTCCTTGTTTTCTGGGCAGCGATTGTTTCTTTGGCTGTATTTTTTGAAATGCCGTCTGCATGGTGTGTTGGTGCAATGGCTTTTTTGTCATTAGCAGGGATATATGCCCACTCGCATACGAAAGTGGATGAAGAAAAAAATTATTTGGCAGCATTTTGTGGAATGGTTATTATAGTGGCTGTTTTTATCTGTTTTACATGGAACCGGCAGCTTTATCTCAAAAATGAAATCATAGCAGATTTGAAGGAAAATATAACAGAGGAAGCGAATGCGATACGATATGGGGAAAAAGATTTGCCAGAGGGAAAAATTAAAGAGGGAATTGCTTCGAGCGAGGAAAAACGTCTGACTGTCTTTGCAAGCGAAAAGGGCAAGTATTATTTGAAGGGATATGTAGGAAGTGAATATCATGAAAACCGGTGGGAACCATTAGAAGGAAAAGAATACGGGGAAAAATACGAGGGAATATTTAATCGGTACCGGGCGGATGGATTTCATCCACTTGCTCAGTTGTACAGTTACTGTGAGGCGGCAGGCCGCCAGCAAAACGGATTGGAAAAAGAGGAGAAAGAAGGAACGATTGTAGTTGAAAATACAGGGGCTTATGAAAGGTATCAGTATTTGCCTTACGGTGTGGATTTTTCGAGTATTCAGTCGTTGGATACCCTTTACCGGGATTTGAATTTGCAAAAAAAATTCTGGAGCAATCATGAAGATGAAAAAAATACATACAAAATTTGCATGATAGACGAAGATTCTCTTCTGAAAACGGCGGGAGTTGACTGGCAGAAACAGACGATTACAGACGAAAAGGTGCGCGCCTATGCAGATATGGAAATCGATTATCGAAAGTTTGTAAAAAAACATTATCTTGTCCTTTCAAAAAAGGCAAAAGAAGAGGTTGCAACGTATGTTCCTCAAAAGAAAGATAATTTGGTTTCGTTTATTGAAAAACTTCGAAAATCTTTAAAAAATGCAGAAAAAGAGAGAAAAGACTGGGATGCTCTGCAGTATGCTTCTCTTGCTACGCTTGCATTTCGTGCGGCGAATATCCCGGCGAGATATGTGGAGGGATATGAGGCGGTTACTTCCGACGAGAAGGATGCCAAGGGAAATTATCGTGCGGATGTGACCGGGCAAAATGCGCATGCATGGGTGGAAATTTATTGTGATGGTGTGGGATGGCTTCCTGTGGATGTGACACCGGGACATTATGATAAGATTACGGTGAAAGCAAAACAGCAGAAGGAAATAGAAAAACAGCAGACCTCCACTTCGCAGAAGGTTACGAAAAAGAAAGAAAAACCAAAACAAAATGAGGCACCAAACAAATATATTTCGTGGCAGCAAATCATTTTGTGGATAGTAATTTGCATTTTTGCTGTAAGTTTTCTTTTCGTAGGAGTGCTTGCAATTCGCAGAAAGACTATACTCTACAAACGTAGAAAAAAACTTTTACAGGCAGATACGGCAGCGAATTACCGATTCATTATTTCATATTTGACCACGTTATTTGCCTATTTAAAACTCTCCGAAGAAGATTTGCCACAGGAGATACGAGAGGGCATGGAACGGTTTTGGTTCGATGTGAACGGTGAAATAACGGAGAAAGAATTATCACAATTAAGAGAATATGGAAATGAAATTCAGAATACGATGTGGCAGGAATCTTCCTGCATTAAAAAATTAGTTCTTCATTTTTGGCATTGTTTTGAATTTCCGTTCTGATAAGAAAACCGAGGGATTAAATCTTCCCTCGGTTTTTTAGAAATGTTTCCGCACACTGTGCGTAGCAGGCAGCCCCAATCGGGCACACGTCCTCATTAAACAGAGCCTTTGGATGATGCACCGGATAATCGCCGCGCTCATCCTCAAAGCCGGCAGACAAATACATATACGTACTTGGAATTTTGTTTGCAATCGAGGCAAAATCTTCCGAAGCAGGTGCGTTAATATCCGGATAACCGTTTAGCGTCGGAATGGGAAGTGTTTTCATGGCAGAAACAAATTCTTCTGTCAAATCCGGATTGCATATAAGCGGTGGGACGGCGGAAAGCACAGTATATTCAATACTTCCGTTATATACCGCAGCAGTTCGTTCACTGACTTCGCGGATTCGTTTTACAAGGATTTCCCTTGCAGCTTCATTATTGGTGCGCAGTGTTCCCTGTAAAATGGCTGTTTCCGGAATAATATTAGCAACTTCACCGGCACAAAAACGGCCGATTGTGAGAACACAGGAATCGGCAGGATTGCTTTCTCTGGCAATTAGTTCCTGCAGGGCAAGATAAATGTGGACACCAATGTTAATCGGGTCAACGCCCTGATGCGGGCAGGCACCGTGGGAACCTTTTCCGTGAATGGTAATTTGAAAGCCGTCTACAGAGTTCATCATGGTATTTTTGCTATTGTACATAAAAGTGCCAATCGGACTTCTGCCGGTCGTTACATGGAAAGCAAGCGCGGCATCCGGCTTTGGATTTTCTAAGATGCCGTGTTCAATCATGTTGTCAGCCCCTTCAAAAGTTTCCTCTGCTGGCTGGAACATAAACTTCACTCGCCCGCATAAATGAGATTCATTTTCCTTTAGCATCTTAGCTGCACTAAGGAGCATGGCGGCGTGAAAATCATGTCCGCAGGCGTGCATGTTTCCCGTTTTACATGAAAAACTTTCTCCGCTTTCTTCTGTCAGAGGAAGTGCATCCATATCGGCGCGAAGCAAAAGAACCGGCTCACCTTGTCCAAGCAAAGCCGTCACGCCTTCCCCGCATCTTTCCGGGTTAAGACCATATTCCGTAAGCCGCTTCATCACAAACTCCACCGTATTTTCAAGATGTAGCCCTGTCTCTGCATGTTCATGCAGATAGCGGCGGTTCGCAATCGTTTCCTCTTTTAATTCCAACGCACGTTTATAGTAATTCATCTAATCCCTCCATTTATATTGATACTTATAATCATAAAGAATAAAACCCTAACTGGCAACCCTCTACTTGCTTTTTATTTCCCCTCGTTATATAATGCCCGATGTAGAGTAAAAATAGTACGTCAAAGGAGATTATTAGCATGCAGAATGAGGCATATCAGAAATTAATGGATAATTTATGTGACATTGTGGCAGAGGAGCAGGCGAAACTTGGTTACATGAAAGAGCCAATCCGTTTGTATTATCCTTTGAGTTCGTTAAATCATTTTTTTGGAGGAGACGCTTTTGCTGATGAGATGCAGGAAAAACTTTCAAAGTTTGAATCTTTTGCTTATGATAAATTCGGTGAAGTAGAAATAACACACAAAGGAGAGCGCTTCTGTTTCTTTTTATCCGAGCGTGCAACCGAGTATGTTCACGAAAACGGTGGACAGAACCGATTTATATTTGACCTGGTAGAGCTTTTAGCAAAGCATGGCACGGTCATGGAAGAAGTTGAGGCATTGTTTGCAAAACAGAAAGATGCTTATGAAATAGAAAAAATGAATCATGGAGAATTTGACTACATGATTCATTTTGTGGATTCCAAAGATAAATATCTCTATTGCTTCAAAGATGAAGGCTGTCATATTATTTACCACCGGTTTCTGCCGGAGGATTATGAGGATTTAGGATTATAAAAGCCAGGACCTTCTAAAAAGACTGGAAATACTCATGCATGGATTTTAGTGTTTTTGTGCTTTCTTCATAGAATGGCTCGAATACACTAAAGGCGTGCGTGAGTTTTTTATTTTTCCCAAACCGGAGCAGCTTGTGTGATACCCGGTTTGCTTTCAATGCCTTTTCAAATTTTACGGTATAATGCTCTAAGTTATCGCTGTGGCTGGTAACTAAAAAGCATGGTGGAAGCGCCGAAACAATTTCCGGATTTTCAATGTTTACATACGGTGCAATTGCTTTCTTTTTGTAGCCCTTTCCATACAAATAAGAAGGAAGGAAAAGACCGATTTTGTCAAAGCGGGTTGTGTAAAACATGCCACTGATAAGTCCAAGGGCATTCAGGAAAAAATCAGGTGCCTTTGTGTGGGCAGCTTTGGCAAATTTCTTGTTCTTTGTCATTGCAGCTACATTTGTTAAAAGATAAGCACCGCCGCTGTCGGCAACCCCATAGATTTTATCCGGATTTCCCCCATAGGAGGATAAATTGTCACGGATAAATGTCATGGCGGTTGAGACATCTGAAAACTGGTCGTAAACGTTGCAGTCCGGGACAAGACGATATTCAACGCTGAATACAACATAGCCTAAAAGACATAATCTGGCACAAAAATAGCGGTTGAATTCTTTATTGCCGATTAACAGACCGCCGCCGTGGATGTTGATGATGACAGGAAGTGTTTCATTTTCTTTTCCCTGTGGGCGGTACACATCCATGAGATGTTCTTTCTGACCGTCAGCGATATAGGGAATATCACGGCTCTCGACTACGCCATCCGGGAAAGAAAATTTTTTGTCGCGAACAGCTGCCGATTTTTCAAAGTCTTTCCGCTGTTTATAAAAATTTTTCGTCATAAAATTACTCATCTGACTTCTCCTTTGGTATATTCTGAATCGTTACTTCTCTGTGGTCTACAGAAGTTGAAAATACAATCAATGTTTTGGTGCGTCCGTATTTTTGCAATTCACCAATAAAAGCATCCAAATCGGTTGTGCTGTGAAAAAGAACTTCTAAAAGCATCGAATAATCGCCGGTCACGCAATTGCATTCGATCACATTAAGACAGGAACGGATATAAGGATAAAATTCCGCTTTCTGATTTGGCTCAACCTCAAGGTTTATAAAAGCCCGGATGTGAAAGCCGAGAAGTTCGGGATTTAATGTGGCGTGATAACCGGTAATGTAACCCTCTTTTTCAAGCCGCTCCACTCTCGCCGAGGCAGCAGGAGAAGAGAGGAAAACTTCATTTGCCAAATCCTTTACACTCATTCGCCCGTTTTTACTGAGTAAATTCAAAATTTCACAGTCCACATGGTCAAGTTCGTTCTTTTTCATTGTGCTACTCCAATCTGAATTGTTATGAACTCAGCATACTCCTTTTACAAGAGCGAGTCAAGAACACACTTAATTTTATTTTGTGAAAATACAAAATGGTTTGTTTGATTAAGTGCGAATGGTTAATTTTATTAAATAAATTTGAAAAAATAGAAAACCTTGACTTTCGAAAAAATGAGGAATAAGGTATTAGACGTAAAGCCGATGCGCATCCGGCAGGGAGCAGGAAATGGGAAGTTGCGAAAGCAGAAAGAGAGGCTATTATGGCACATAGTTATGACCCATATGAAAATGTAAGAAATGTAATGAGTGATGCAGCGAAAATGGCAGGGATTGATAGTCCTTATATGGAAATTATCAAATGTCCACAGCGTGAGACAAAAGTTTATCTGCCGGTTGAAATGGATGATGGTTCGGTTCATGTGTTTGAAGGATATCGTGTTCAGCACTCGAATATCCGCGGACCATTCAAAGGTGGTATTCGATATCATCAGGATATTACATTAAATGAGGTTCGCGCACTGGCTACGTGGATGTCGTTAAAATGTGCGATTGCGAATATTCCATACGGCGGTGCAAAGGGCGGCATCAAAGTTGACCCACATAAATTATCCAAGCGTGAACTGCGGGCACTTACAAGACGTTACACTTTTGCGATTGCACCAATTATCGGTGCAGATTCGGATATTCCGGCACCGGATGTAAATACAAATGCTCAGACGATGGCTTGGGTTTTGGATACTTACAGTCAGCTACAGGGAAAGCCGTGTCCGGGCGTTGTTACCGGAAAGCCAATTGAACTTGGTGGTTCCCGTGGAAGAAATTCGGCAACCGGACGTGGTGTTGTGATAAGTACCAAACTGCTTCTAGCCAAAGAGGGAAAGAAACTCGATGACATAAAAGTAGTGATTCAGGGGATGGGAAATGTGGGAAGTAATGCAGCAAAAATTTTCCAGCACAGGGGAAGCAAGGTTGTGGCAATCAGTGATGTGTCCGGCGGTTTATACAAAGAAGATGGTTTGGATGTTGACACGATTGCTGAGTATCTGGAAACACCGGGAGCTCTGTTAAAAGATTACGATGCAGATGGAATTACTCATATTTCCAATTCGGAAGTATTGACAACACCGTGTGACGTGTTAGTTCCGGCAGCTTTAGAAAATCAGATTACCGAAGAGAATGCGGATAAATTGCAGTGTTCTTATATTGTAGAGGCGGCCAATGGTCCAACGTCCAAAGAGGCAGATGCTATTTTGGAAAAGCGCGGCATACCGGTAATTCCGGATATTTTTGCTAATGGCGGTGGTGTTATCGTTTCCTATTTTGAGTGGGTACAGAATATTCAGGAACTTACCTGGGAGCGTGACCGCGTCAATGAAATGTTGGAAAATCTGATGTCTAAATCGTTTGCAGAGATTACGGAAGCAAAAGAGAAGTATGACTGCACCTATCGAATGGCGGCTTATGTGGTAGCTCTGAAGAAATTAATTTATGCGGAAGAAATTAAGGGGATTTTCCCGTGATAAAACCCCAAAAATTTGTTAGAGACTAAATAACATATCTTGTTATAGTCTCTAACAAATTGTTTTTTTCATGATACATTCCTCCAATCAATAATATCATTTTATCATTTTTTCATATATATAACGAGTGAAAAGGATAGAATGTTGCAAATTTTTACAAAGGACGGTTGCCGCACAGGTAGTCAGCGTAATTCTTTCCTATATGCTGATAAGGAAAAGAAACTTCCGTTTATTCTTAAGAAGAAAGATATTCGAATCAACCGGAATATGACGGCAAAAGAATTAAAGATTGGAACACCGGTGGCGTTGCAGAAAAAGTATGTGTTTTGATTTTTTTGGGCTCCAGTAATTTAGCAGAAACACTTTGTGACTCGTGGGTTTTGAGTACGTCAGTAGGAGGCACTGGTAGTTTCAGTGCCCCTACTGTTACGTACTCAACGAGTGAGAACGCCCACGAGACGCAAAGCATTTCTACGCAATTACGGAACCCCAAAAATCAAAAGTTGACAACCACCCACTTTAATGATATTCTGTTATCAATTAATTCCCATGAGGGAGTAGCGAGCGTGTCCGACACGTAGCAAGTCAACATACTGACCGAATGGTCTGGCTTGTTTTAAATTGCGAGACTCATGTATAGCGGATTCCTATACGTGAAGTCTATCTATTTTAGAAATTCAACCGGGTATAGTGATGTCTGCTGTACCCGTTTTTTTATGCAAAAGACGGGGAATTACGGAATGGAAAACAGATGGAGGATTGTAAAATGGAATGGAGTTTGTTTTTTGTATTCAACAGTATATTGCTTGGTGTAGGACTGGCGATGGATGCATTTTCAGTTTCTTTGGCAAATGGTCTGAACGAGCCGGCGATGCACAAGAAAAAAATGTGTGTCATTGCAGGAACCTTTGGTTTTTTTCAGGCATTAATGCCAATGACCGGCTGGGTATGTGTTCATACCATTATTGAATATTTTAAAATGTTTGAGAAATTCATTCCATGGATTGCACTGATACTGCTTCTTTTTATTGGAGGGAAAATGGTGAAGGAAGGCATTCAGGATGGAGCCGAAGAAGTGGAAAAAGCGAAAGTTGGTGCACTCGCTCTTTTAATACAGGGAATTGCAACCTCGATTGACGCATTATCTGTTGGGTTTACGATTGCGGAGTACGATTTTATCATGGCGCTTACGTGCTCTCTGATTATTGCGGCCGTGACCTTTGTAATCAGCTTTACCGGTTTGATTCTCGGTAAAAAATGCGGAACGAAATTTTCCAATAAAGCAACGATTCTTGGTGGTTCAATTCTAATTGCAATCGGTATTGAAATTTTTGTTTCGGGTGTTTTTTAGATTGTATCAGACACCCGTAAGTAAATTTTCTATCACTTCTCTGGCATCCTTTGAAATGCCTATGGACTTGTTCTGGATTTCCAATGGAATTTCTGCCTGTTCAAGATTGATACAGGCATAAAATGCATCCGGCCAGGCAGCGGTCATCTGCCAGAATGGATATTTAATGATGCCGGGTGTGTTATATCCGGTGCCAAGTTCCCAAAAAAGCACTTTTAGATTTTTATGCCGGCGTAAAAAATCATCATAGCGGCTGGCGGCTGCGTGCCATCCCTTATCTTCTACGAAAGTAGAATCTGCTCTTAGATTCATTGACAGAGGAGCACCGCAGTGTGGGCAGCGGGGAATTAGATAGTCCGGAATCCGCATATTTTCCTGTTCTATCATCATTTGGTGGATTTGAACTTCATTATCAAAAGTTTTGCTGCAGCATGGTTTGGAACACTGAAAGAGTCCATAATCGCCTTGGGTGTAAAAAAGGCGTTTTTTATCAAATCCAGCCTTTTGAAAGCAATGGTCTACATTAGTAGTAAGAACAAAATAATCCTTATCTTTTACCAGTTTCAGCAGATTTTCATAAACCGGTCTGGGTGCATCTTGATAGCGGTTGATATAAATATAGCGGCTCCAGTATGCCCAGTGTTCATTCAAGGTTTCAAACGGATAAAAGCCGCCGGAGTACATATCGGAAAAGCCATATTTAGCAATAAAGTCTGAAAAATATCTGTTAAACCGTTCTCCGGAATAGGTGAATCCGGCAGAGGTCGAAAGACCTGCACCTGCCCCGATGATAACGGCGTCTGCCTTTTCCAGTTTTTCTTTTAACCGGTTAATTTGAGCCGAGCAGGCGTTCATAGATTTCTTTGTCATTTTCTTTGAAAACATTAAATACCACCTTCTTTACTGTTGTGTCATTTTGCTTTAAAAAGTCTGTTGTAGATTCAATTGCAATTTCGGCAGCTTTTTCATTCGGAAAATGGAAAACGCCCGTGGAAATGCAGCAGAAAGCAACACTTTCTAAATGGTAATCTGCGGCGAGCTGTAAGCACGACGTGTAACAGCCTGCTAATAGGTCACACTCCCTTTTTGTCAGATGTCCGCTTACAATCGGACCGACAGTGTGGAGAACATAGCGGCAGGGCAGGTTATAAGCAGACGTTATCTTTGCCTGACTGGTTGGTTCTTCAAAACCTTGTTTTTGCATTTTTTGAAAGCAGTCATAGCGCAGCTGCACGCCGGCGTAAGTGTGAATGCAGTTATCAATGCAGGTGTGACCCGGAATATAGCATCCGGTCATCTGGGAGTTGGCGGCATTTACAATCGCATCACAACGAAGTGTTGTAATATCTCCCTGCCAGACGTACAAATTGTCTTTGACCGGCGTTAAATCGTGAAGGTCAGTTACTCCCTTTTCCTCAATTACTTCCTGTAGATATTCATTTTGCACTTGTATAAAATTCTCATCGATTGGCTTTGGTGCCCGGACATTCATCAGAGCGCGCAAAAGCATACGCTGCTCCGGCAGACCTTTTGGGATGGATGTATTGCGGTATTCCGGACTTTCTTTTAGTAATGTCTTTATGAGAAAAATAAGCCGTTCTTTTTTTGTCATGCTAATACCTCTTTTCAATAGCTTGTTTTGGGCAGATTTCTTTGCATTGTCCGCAGTGCAGGCACCGATTTTGGTCGATGACAACGGGGATGGTTGTGATGTCAATGCATTTTTGCGGACAGACAGAGTAGCAGAGTTTACACCCGATACAGTCTGCCTGAACAAAATATCCGTGTTCTTGATGTTTAGAATTTCCGATAACAAAGGAATCCCTTATAATATGGGATGGCGTACGGATATCAAAATACTCGCCCTCCGCTTCATAAATGCAAAATACTTCGAGGGCAGTTTTGGTATCACCGGGATAAATTCCTTTCATATAAGGATTTCTTTCAAATATTTCTTCTAATTTTTCAGAGTGGATATTTTTAATTTTACCGCGAAGGGAAATCGCCCGTTTCTCTGCGGTTGCAGACAGGGCGATAAATTTCTGCTCCATAAGCTGAGTATAAAGGGATTTCCCTTTTGCCGTCAAGAAATAAACACCGGATTCATCCCAAAGCATCAAATCAATGATGCGGGTTACCGGATGACCGTCTGCGCCAATCGTTGCCATGGTGGCGGAATGAAATTCATTTACCAACAAATTAAGATACTGATTTTTTGTCATTGTCATATATGTTCTCCTTTCTGGCGGCAAAATGGGTTATTTGTTAAAATGTATACGGTGGATTTCCGGAGAAATCAGCAATTACACCATGCGGCTCATCCAGGTAAAATACCTCAAAAATCGGATTGTCCGCAGTCTCATACTGTCCTTTGACAATCGGATTGGCTATGCACATTTCTTTTGCAGCCATGTTGTTTTCAAATACCGCTTTTCCGTGCAGGCGAATCCATGCATAAGATGGACTGGAAACAGAAATTTCAATTTCCGGATTGCTCTGCATATCGAGATAAACATCTTTTGTGTTATTTGTGCAGAACCACAGTTTTCCGTCCATTTCTCCGGCAAACATAAACGGGCGGCACTTTGCCTTTCCATCGCGTCCTACGGTAGCGAGATACTGTACCGGATTCTCTTTTAAAAATTCAATTACTTTGTTCATAATAAAACCTCCTAGAAATTTTTTGTGGAAAAATATTGTGTTTTCCTGTTGATGCTATTATAATATCGTCATAGGGACCTTTCGTAAAGTAAGCACTATTTTGTGCTATAGTTACCAAAAGGAAACAATTGCGAAAAAAGGAGACTTTTACTATGGAAAATATATCAACAGCAGAAAAACTTCCTGCCTGTCCGGTGGAAACGACACTTACTTTAATTAGTGATAAATGGAAAGTCTTGATTTTAAGAGACTTAATTCCGGGGACAAAACGGTTTGGCGAGTTAAAGAAATCAATCGGACATGTCTCGCAGAAAGTGTTGACAGCGCAGCTTCGACAGATGGAGCAGAGCGGACTTGTAAATCGGAAAGTGTATGCCGAGGTGCCGCCAAAAGTTGAATATTCACTCACGGATGTGGGATATAGTTTGAAACCGATTTTAGACGCTATGTGGACGTGGGGCGAAGAATATCAGAAGAAAATAGAGAAATAATCCCCGGCGGCTTTGAGAACCGCAGCGGGGATTATGAAGACATACACATCATGTATTGTGTGTTGTAATTAATCTAAAATCTGTCCATCCGTAGAAATTGTGACAACCTGCCATGGGATAAATTTTCCACTGTTTTGCAGTGCTGTCTTTGCCGCATGCTCAAGTCCGCCACAGCACGGTACTTCCATGCGGACAACGGTTACACTCTGGATGTCATTGTTTTGGATGATTTCGGTTAGTTTTTCTGAGTAATCGATGTCATCCAGTTTTGGACAGCCGACAACGGTAATTTTTCCTTTGATAAAATCATGATGGAAATTAGCATACGCATAGGCGGTGCAGTCCGCAGCAATCAAAAGTTTGGCACCGTCAAAGTAAGGAGCCTTTGTCGGTACGAGTTTGATCTGAACCGGCCACTGTCTTAATTCGGATATAAGAGATGTGTCTGCAGATGCAGCAGGTGATGAATTGCGGCGGTCAAACTGGCGCATTCTTTGTCCCGGACATCCACTGAATACTGGAGTTTTTTCTTCTTTTGCTTTCTTTTTCATGTTTTCTTTCACAGCTTCTTCGTCGTAAGCAGCAGCTTCCCGTTCTACAAAAGTAATGGCACCGGTCGGGCAGGTTGGCAGACAGTCGCCAAGTCCGTCGCAGTAGTCGTCGCGCAGCAATTTTGCTTTTCCGTTTACCATACCGATGGCACCTTCGTGGCAGGCATTGGCGCAGGCACCACATCCGTTACATTTATCTTCATCAATCTGAATAATTCTTCGTATCATAGTTTATCCTTCCTTTCGGGTAATTGTTGTTTCTGGTTGTATTATAGAAAACGCTGTGCTAAAATTATGTTGTTATAACAACGAAAATTATTTTTTTCAAATTGAGGAGCGAAAATGCAAAAACCACAAATACCGATTTTTATGGAAATAACGGACGCAGAATGGGATGAAATGGTTCGTTTTTTGTGTCTGCGAGAGAAAAAATTCAAAAAAAATACGATTATTTTTCATCAGGGTGACATTACAGAAGAGATGGGAATTGTCATAAAAGGAAACGTAAATATAGAAAGTGTGGATGTTTCCGGTAATGTAAGTCTGCTAGGAAATGCGGAAGCCGGGGATGTGTTTGCGGAGACGTATGCGCTCTGTGGCGAAGCAATGGCGGTAGATGCGGTAGCGACGAGCGAGACGGTAATTCTGTTTCTACCTATGAAACAGCTTATGCATGAAAAAAATGCCGGATATTTGTGGTACGGGAAAATGCAGGCGAACATAATTCGTATGCTCAGCAAGAAAAATCTCGTGTTGTCAAATCGCATTTTCTGCACAACACCGAAAAAAATCAGGGACCGTGTGTACACCTATCTTTCAATGCAGAGGGTGAGAAGCGGAAGCCGGAAATTTAAGATTCCGTTTAACAGGCAGCAGATGGCGGATTACCTGAATTTAGACCGGAGTGCACTGTCAAAGGAATTAGGTCTTATGCAGGAAGAAGGAATCCTTTCTTTCTATAAAAATGAATTTGAACTTTTGGAGGCGGAGGAATACGATGTTAAAAGATAAAGATATCAGGGAGCCGCTATTTGACTTTTTGGAGGAGCAGTACGGGAAAGTTCGGATTATAGAGGAAAAAACGATGGGAAAATCCAGAGCGGATGTTGTGATGGTTTTGGAAGAAGAACTGGTGGGAATTGAAATCAAAAGCGATGCAGACACCTACGCAAGACTTTCACGCCAGGTTAAAGATTACGACCGCTTTTTTGATCGGAATTATGTCGTTGCCGGTTCGAAGCATGCTCATCACGTGGGGGAACATGTACCGGAGTGGTGGGGCATTATTACGGTGGAGGAAGTAGATGGAGTCTGCGACTTTTATGTGCTTCGTAAAGCTGAAAAAAATCCCAAGCAGAAAATGCTTCACAAAATAAAATTGTTGTGGCGTCCGGAACTGGCGCATATTCAAGAAGTGAATCATTTGCCGGCATACAAGCAGAAAAGCAAAGATTTTGTCCGCAAAAAAATCATGGAAAAAGTACCGGAAGACTTGCTGCACAAACAAATTAGCGATGAGCTGTTTGAGCGGGATTACACGACGATTCAACAGCAGATTGATGAATTTAAAAAGAGGTGACAAACGATGAAAATGACGACACTTTGTTATATTGAAAAAGATGGGAAATATTTGATGCTTCATCGCACAAAAAAGGAAAAAGATATTAATAAGGACAAATGGATTGGTGTTGGAGGACATGCCGAGGAAGGCGAAGGTCCGGAGGAATGTCTGTTAAGAGAAGTAAAGGAGGAGACAGGGCTTTTTCTTACTTCTTACCGATTTCGCGGAATTGTAACTTTTGTCAGTGACCAGTGTGAGCCGGAACTGATGTGTCTTTTTAGTGCCGACAAATTCGAGGGAGAAGTAATAGAATGTGATGAAGGCGATTTGTTCTGGGTTGAAAAAGAAAAAGTACCTTCACTTCCAACTTGGGAGGGGGATGCCATATTTTTAAAATTGTTTTTAGAAGATGAGCCACGGTTTTTTAGTCTGCGTCTTGTCTATGAAGGAGAGAAACTGGTGGAAAAGAACTTAAGATTTTACGAAGCATAAGAAAAAAAGTGGCTGCTTGATACAGCCACTTTTTATAAGCGTATGTCAATGTTTGCACCAACATTTGGATTCACTGACATTTCCATCATTTTCGCCAACGCATCTCCCTGCATTTCCTGTGAGTCTAAAGTTTTTGAAAGCATCGAGACACCGACTGACTGCATGAGATTGTTTGCAGCATTTGCCATGGAGTAACTGGCAATATCCATGCCTAAATCCATATCCATAACGATACCTCCTATCGAATAATTCTAATTAAATAATAGCAGAGATAGGAAAGAATAACAAGAAAAATTTATGAAAAAAGGATATTTTTGCAAGTTCACTCGTTTATATAGTGAAGACCAAGAGAAAGGAGGTTTTATGGTGAGGGATTGGACAAAAGATTATTTTCATGAAAAATATGAGTGCTATTGTGATATGGTATATCGAATCTGTATGCTTTATTTGAAAAATGAAAGCGATGCCAGAGATGGGTTACAAGATATTTTTCTGAAAATGTGGGAAAAACAACCGGTTTTTGAAAATGCTTCCCATGAAAAGGCATGGCTTGTAAGTACGACCAAACATTATTGTCTGGATGTATTAAAAAGCAGCTGGCATAAAAAACGAGTGGCACTGGATATTAACCGGGAAATCATGTCGGATGAGAGAGAACAAGAGTATCCGGTATTAGATGAGATTTTGAAACTGCCACAAAAATACCGGGAGGTTCTTTATTTATATTATTATGAAGAATATTCAGTAAAGGAAATCGGGATTATGCTCAAAAGGAAAGAGAGTACCATCCAGTCCCAGCTGGCGGCAGGAAGAAACAAATTAAAAACAAGATTGGCAGACAGAAAGGGTGTATGGTAATGAATAAACAGATAGAAAAAAATGTGTTTGACGGTATGGAATTGCCGGAGCAGACGAAACAGGAAGTGTGGGGAAATTTAGAAAGTATAATTTCAAATACTACAGTAGAAAAAAGGGTACACAAAAACCGTGTTTGGGTCAGAAGGCTTGGAAAAACGGCGGCTGCATTCCTTATAATGGGAGTTCTTTTCGGAACTATTAATGGGGTAAGTCATGGCGGACTTGTTGAGGCAATTTCTGGTTTGTGGCAGACAGACGAGAGTAGTCAGAAAATTGTAACAGAAATGACCGATTATCATGTGAGGCTGGATTCTGTATATGCGCCAGAGATACTTGAATGTACGGAGAAAAGACTTATTTTTGCCGGAAGTTTTGGTCTTGTTATTTATGACCGGCAAAGTGAGCGTGTGGCGGCCACGATTGATTTGCAGAAAATCGAAAGCAATCATTTTAATGCCGATACATTGCAGACTAGGTTTCTGATTCGGGGAGACGAACTGGTGATTTATAATCTGCAAAATAAAAAAGTATTTGGAAAGAGTTATCACTATAATCTTTCAACGAATGGTAAAAAAGAAACGTCGTCTCTTTTGCCGGTTACTACGCAAAAAGCCGATGCATTTTTAGAGAAAGAATGGCAGAAACAGAATAAGGGTAAGTATGCCGATACATTAAATTTTTATGCGGAGGGAACCTCTTTGTATAAAGATAAAGAGGGGCTTCTGAGCGAAAAAGCATTAATTTCAAAAGAAGGTAATACGATTTCATCTGCTGTTTGGTTAACACTTGAAAAAGACAAGACTAAGGATGATTACCAGATGTATTTGTATCAGAAAAGAGGAAAACAAGGTACAGTAAAAAAAGAAAAACTGCGTATCCAGGCGTCTGCGGAGAAAGAGAAGACGACAGTTCTTAAAAGGTATGAAGAACTTGGCGGTTCGGAGATAAAAAAGGCAATTGTTGAAACCTTTTATGACAATTCATCTTTGTATGAGGGATATGTTTATCAGGGCAGTCAGCAATATCAAAAAGTAGAATTTGGGGACTGTGATGTGGTAATACCAATTGTCAAAATCACAGGAACAAATAGACAAAATGATACGATAAAAGTAATTGGACAATTCTACTGGTATGGATTCAGCTTGTCCGGAAAAACTTTATATGAGGCACAGTCCGGTGGTGGAGTGGCAGTCATGTTTTTGAAAAAAGACAGTGACGGATATCAGGTGAAAAAGGTCGTGCGTCCAAGAGATGGCGGTTTATTACAGAAGGATCTGGTAAAATTATATGGAAGTGATGGAAAGGCTGTTTCAGATGTTCTCGGAGATTCGCTTACGGATGAAGTAGTTAAAACATTGAGAACTTATGTAAAACAGAATCAGCTAGATATTAAGTATTACAAAGCGTTTGGGTGGGACCCGGAGAGGATTGACAAGTAAGGCTGCGAATCATATAATTCTATATGTTATTTAGGAAAAAGTAGAGAGGAATATTATGTTAGAGCCAAAAGAAGTTAATTTATCGCCCATGCCAAAGACATGGATTTTGGATTTGGACGGCACAATCGTTGTCCATGACGGGCCGTATATCTTAGGACACGATAAGTTTTTGCCGGGAGCAAAAGAATTTTTAGATGGCATTTCGGAAGATGATATGATTATATTTCTGACTGCCAGGGGTGAGTGGGAAAAGGAGCATACCCTGCGGTTTTTAAAAGAAAATCATGTGCGCTATGACCATATTATTTTTGGCGCAGGGCAGGGAGAGCGTGTGCTAATCAATGATAATAAACCAGACGGACTTGTCACAGCGGTCGCAGTCAACACAACAAGAGATAAATTCTGTCAGACCAAATTTCAGACGGATTATAATTTGGGAACGAGATATGATTGATTTTTTTAGTTTCCGTAATTCAGGAGAAAATTTTGTGTCTCGTGGACGGCTCTCGCCTTGATAAATACGCGGAAAGTTTAAATTAGCGTAACAGATTGTAGAATGGGAGGAGAGGAATAGTGAAAACGCTAAGCGATTACATGAAAATAAATTATCGAATGGAAATTGTTGAGGATGCAGAGGAAGGTGGCTTTGTGGTTTCGTTTCCGGAACTTTCGGGATGCCTTACTTGTGGAGATACAAAAGAAAAAGCAATTGCTAATGCTATAGATGCAAAGAGAGCATGGTTTGAAGCTGCACTAGAGGCAGGAATGGAGATAAACATTCCGGGTGTGCCAAGTAAAGATATTTAATCTTTTTAAGATTCCAGTAATTTAGCCAATCCAATTTGTATTGAGTGAGTACAAACGCGTGGGTATGAGATATGCGTTTTTTGCATATCCATACCCCTACGCAGTTTGTTAAGCGGGAGCGCTCATGAAATGCAAATTGGATTGGCTAAATTACGGAAATAAAAAATATTAAAAAACATTACTTGACACAACCACAATTGTACGCTTGCCAAGAAAGGAGTTCCCCATGGAACAAACATTTATGAAAGAAAAGAAAATATTACCACTAGTATTGTCGATGTCGCTGCCAATGATGTTGTCCATGCTTGTAAATTCTTTATATAACATTGTTGACAGTTATTTCGTGGCACAGATTAGTGAGCAGGCGATGACGGCATTATCTTTAGTATATCCACTTCAATTACTGGAAACGGCAATAGCGGTTGGCTTCGGGATAGGAATGAATGCGGCTGACGCATATTATCTGGGGGCGAAGGAGCAACAGAGGGCGGATGATATTGTGACATCAGGACTTATCCTCAGCCTTTTGCATGGCGTGATTTTGATGGCTGCGGCGCTTCTTTTTGCACCGGTATTTGTTTCGCTGTTTACAGAAAATGAAAAGATTCTTGCGGATGGTGTGAAATATTCAAATCTTGTATTTATTTTTGCAGTTCCAAATGTTATTGCGATAACGTTTGAGAAAATTTTTCAGGCAGAAGGTCGGATGAAAGTTTCGATGTTTAGTATGCTGTGTGGGTGTGTTGCCAATATCATACTTGATCCGCTGTTGATTTTTGGTATCGGAATATTTCCGAAAATGGGGATTGAAGGGGCAGCGATTGCGACTGGTATTGGACAAGTAATACCACTTATTGTGTACTTGTTTATTTTTATCAAGCACCCGGTAGCACTGCATTTTCACTGGCATAAAAAAGTCTTTCAAAAACGATTGGTGGGGCAGATGTATGGAGTAGGAATTCCGGCGACATTAAACCTTGCCCTTCCTTCCTTTATGATTACAGCACTTAATGGAATTCTTGCTGTGTATTCCGCATCGTATGTGCTGGTGCTTGGCATTTATTATAAACTGCAGACATTTATTTATCTCTCGGCAAATGGTATTGTGCAGGGAATCCGACCAATTATCAGTTATAATTATGGCGCGGGAGAGAGAGGGCGTGTCAAAAGAATTTTTATTACTGCATTAATTATGATTGCTTCCATTATGTTTGTTGGTATGTTGATATGTCTGGGATTTGCAGGAAATCTGATAGGACTGTTTACAAAAAATTCGCTTACGATTTTGGATGGCGCACAGGCGGTACGCATTATCTGTATAGGCTTTGTGATATCGGCAGTTTCGGTTACGATAAGTGGTATGTTAGAGGCTCTGGGGAGAGGTGTGGAATCATTGATTCTTTCACTGCTTCGTTATGTTGTCGTAATTATACCGGCGGCATTTGTGCTTGGAAAATTATTTGGCGGTGCAGCAGTCTGGCACTGCTTTTGGATTGCGGAGACGATTGCATCGCTTACAGCGATTTTCTTAATTTACAGGCGAAGCCCCTTTACTCAAACATGTAGGAAAAATAAGCTTCCTTAAATGCGAGGGATCGGTTGCGTGAAATCGGCAGTGTAACACCATCTGTCATAGTCACACTGTTTTTAGTAAACTGATTTACGAAATTTAAGTTAATAATGTAACTGCGGTGGCAGCGGAAAAATCCCTGTTCCAAAGAAAAAACTTCTTCGCACCGGGAAAATAGTTCGCGGATTTCGATACTTGTACCATTACGAGGAAAAACAAGAACGGATTTGTTTTGAGCTTCTAAATAGTTTGTATCTTCCAGTGCGATTTTGCAAAATCCGTCCGAAGTGCGGGCAACAAAGATTTCTTTCTGATTTTTTATCAGCGCCATAAAATCATCCATAATAGACCAAAGCTGATTGGGAGAAACCGGCTTTAGCAGATATTGAAGTGCCTTGACCTCATAAGAGTCAAACGCAAATTCTTTGGATGAGGTCAGAAAAATAATGGGAACGTTTTGATTCTGCCTGCGTAATTCTTTTGCCGTATCAATACCGTTTAGAAGCGGCATAAGGACGTCAAGAAAAATCAGGTCAAAGCATTCACTTTTTTGCGCAAGAATCAAAGCATCTCCATTTTCATAGCAGTGGACAGAAAGTGAAATCGACTGGTGAATTGCCCATTGCTGTAAAAGAGATTTTGTTACTTCGCTTACTGCCACCTCATCATCACAAATTGCTATTTTCATATGCACCTCGATAGAATGATTTTTAATACAAAACAATGTTCCTCAACAGAAAAATGACATTGTCCCTTTAACTGTTGTACATAGTATACAATACTTTTGGTTCCAATACCATGACCTTTTTTATCCGAAATGGGAATCCCGTCAATAAATTTTGGCATTGTTTCAATAGGATTTTTTATTTCCAACAGCAAAAGATTTTCCTTTTGCATGATATGTAAGGAGACCCATTTTTCGCCTGATGTATGTTCCAGAGCATGCAGTGCATTTTCTAGAGCATTTGATAAAATCGTACAGAGAGAGAGGTCCGGACACGGTAGATCCTTTTGCACATAAATTTCTGGCAGGAAATTAATGTTTCGCTCAAGAAAACGTGTTTTATAAATGGAAATTACCGAATTTAAAGTCTCATTTTTGCAGTATCTTGTGACAATTGTGTCATCATAAGCGGTGCCGATTTCATGAATATAGGAAATGGCTTTTTCCGGATGATTCTGGTTTAGCATGGAGAGAATGAAATTTAGGTGGTGGCGCATATCGTGCCGCAAAATAGCAAGCGTCTGTTCGCTGTTACGGACCTGCTCAATTTCTTTTTGCAGCGATATTAGCTGCATTTCCATTCGGTCGCTGTACTGGCGGATTTCCGATTTCTTCTCGGATTCCTTAAAGTATACAAGCAGAAAAATGAGATAGCCAATACTAAAAGCAAATCCCATAAATTCAACAACGACTTTATTTCCGGAGTACAAAAGATTGGAAAATTTCGTTGAGGCATAATCAAAAATATAATAAATAAATGGAAGAAAGCCGATGATAACAAGCTCCTTATTTTCCTTTGAAAAAATAGTTTGTGTTGTCCGGCGGACAAATTTGAACAGGAAAAAGAATGTGATAAATGTCATAGCAATTCGTGTGCTATAGTACCAGACCGGATTCTTAGTAAGCGTAAGTGCAGAAAGTCCGACCCAGTTGCTGAACTGACAGCACAGATAGGCGGAAAAAACGGAAATACAACAGGATAAAAGTGAATAACGGTAACACAAAAACAAAAATAAAATGAGTGGAAGGTGTACCAAAACAGGGTAAAGCTGATTGGCAAACGCCGTGCCTGTAAAGAGGTTGATGCCCCAGTAGAAAAAAACATCCACCAATGCAAACAAAAGCAGTTTTCCGAAATTTTTCATGATTGGCTTTACACCAAGAAAAAACGCAGAAATAAAAATTCCGAAAAGCAGTGTTGTTAAATTGTGTATGCCGGTAAGTAGTTGTAAAATCATCTGTGGTATTCCTTTCGCTGCCGATTATCTGCCCCTATTATACGACATTAACTTTCACATGGCAATCCCGATTTGCTATTCACGCTGTATAATTACCATTCGCGCAAATCGCCGGATAGCGAAAAATTATATGATAAAATAGAGAGCGAGAAAGGAGTGAGTGCGATGGGGAAAAACAGAAAATATATCGCAAAAATTTTTTACAGTCTGTTTGGCGTGGTATTTGTTTTCGCAGGCGTACTTTTATTTGGTACTTCGGCAAAAGCGGCCGGAGATGTCACGCGTTATCGAACCGCATATCTGCAAAACTGCTGTCCGGGCATTCAGGTCGTTGCCCATGCGTATTTAGTAGGAAACGATAATGTGGCAAACTACTGGAAAACCATTGCCGTCGATAAGGTGCCTGTAAACACGAAAATTCAGGGAAAGACGATTGACCCGCAATATTTTCCGCAGGATAATATTGAGAATCTGAAACAGTTGTATTCATCCGTTCAGGGGTATCAGAATTTCACGTGGATTTCCGGTGCATATCTGGAAAATGAAGGCAGCAAGCTTCAAGTTGTCGCCTATGATAAAAATTACATTATTTACTGGAGCAATGGCTACCGCAGTTTCACGGAAAGTCCGGTTATGTGTAAACAGTATCTGCTTATGGCATCACATCCGCCGGGCTTTTACAGGCTGCCAAGGAGTGTGGTATGGCTGGATTGTGGACGAACAGAAAATGTAGTTCCGACAGGGGCGACGATTAAGAAAGAGGGAACCGGAAGAGTTACTTCGTCATTTATTGGAATCAGTCCGATTCCGGGAACAGCAGATTCCGGTGACGTTTACAAAGTAAAGGTAAATACCGAGTTAAATGTTGTTTCTACGGTGAAACTTCCATCCCGCACATCGGACACAACGGATACATATTACAAAATTTCTTTTAACGGAAAGAATGACGTAAATTATATGACGAGAAATCGTCCGGGATATTACTATGTAAAGAGTAAGTATATCAATCTTTACCGGGCAGACATGAAAACGCCGAGTAATCTGGTGGACTATCAAGTGAATTATCCGGTTACTTATGCGAATCAGAAAAGGGATATTAATGTGCAGGCAGCAGCTAATTCATCCAGTGAAGTTTTGGGATATCTGCAAAATGAGGCACAGGTTCAGGTGTATGAAAAAGAGAGCAACGCCAGCTGGGCAGCCATTTATTTTAACAGTCAGAAAGCTTATGTGCCTGCAAAATACTTGAAAAAAGTGGTAAAACCGGTAGTTCAGAAGCCGAAAAATGTGCCAAAGAATTTCCGTATTAAAACCATCAAAAACAATCAGTACGTTTTGAAGTGGGATAAACCGTCCGGCTGTAAGGATTATCAGATTATATACTGTAAAAATTCCTTTGGCAGTCTGACTTCAAAGAAAAATGTTCTTTATAAAAATAATCATTATAAGAAGAACACGATAACGGTGAAAAAGTCATATTTGAAAAAACGTACCTGCATTTACATTGCACTGGCGGCAAATTATGAAAATGGAACTTCGCAAAAAATCTGGATGGATGTGTATGTGCCGGGGAAACCGAGAGCCTTAAAGAAAAAGCATTTGCAAATTTCTTCAAAAAAAATTAAAATAAAGCAGTACCCGGATTATGTAATGAAAATCCAGTACTCAACCAAGAAATCATTTAAAAAGGCGAAGACGGTCTCGAATAAGGGTAGACTGGTACGTGCGATTAAGAAATTGAAACGAAATACAACGTACTATATCCGCTATTGCTCGAATACGGTAGTTGATACGGATGCCGGACAGAAAAGTGTGTATGGACAATGGTCTAAGACTTTAAAAGTGAGAACAAAAGGGTAATGACACAGAGGAGATTTAATATATTATGAAGACAAGAGAAGAAGCACTAACCTATGGGTTATCCTTCCCGGACACATATCAGGACGCACCATTTCGAGATGCCAACTGGCAGCTTGTAAGAGTGAAAAAAAGTAAAAAAGTTTTTTTGTGGACTTATGAAAGGGAAGGACTTCTCTGTCTGAATGTAAAGGTAACGCCGGAGAGCAGAGATTTCTGGCGTGGTATCTATGATTCCGTAGTACCGGGATGGCATCAGAACAAGGAACACTGGAATACGATTGTTTTGGATGGAACCATCCCGGATGCGGATGTTCGAAAAATGATTTATGAGAGTTATGAACTTGTCACGGATAATCCGACAAAACGGATTTATGAAGCAGTGAAAAAGATTCCGAAAGGGCATGTGGCAACTTACGGACAGGTTGCTGCCATGGCAGGAAATGAAAAAATGGCGCGTGCAGTTGGAAATGCGCTTCATAAAAATCCGGACCCGGATAATATCCCTTGTTTCCGTGTGGTGAACAGTAAGGGAGAACTTTCAGGGGCTTTTGCTTTTGGCGGTGCTAATGTGCAGGCAGAACGGCTGATGGCCGACGGTGTTGAAGTGGCAGATGGAAAAGTAGATTTGACCCGTTATGGAATCAAGTAAAATTCCGATATATAAAACAGAGTCATGGATGATAATATGAGATAAAAGGATTTATCGATGACAAAGTGAGGAATTTACATGAAAACAACTGGGGAAAGTTTCCCAATGACGAGCGGGAGCGTACAGGGCGTACAGGAGAGAGAACAGGATATATGGAAAAAAGTGTGCGAACAATTGACGGACATAACTTCTGGTATGTCAGAGGAAGAAAAACAAGACTATGAGAAAAAGATTCGGGCAAAATTGCAACGAGGTGCGAACTTATCTGTAGAGGAGTTAAATTATCTGAGAATTCACAATCCCGAATTATATCGAAGTGCAATGCGTGTAAAAACAGCAAAACAACAACTGAAAGAGCAGTTAAGACACTGTAAATCGAAGCAGGAAGCAAATACTCTCATTGTCCGGGCAATTTCCAGAATCAGTGACAAAGACCCTGACAAAACATATCTGACAGCGGGATTGCGGAAAGTCGCAGAAGAATTCAAGAAAAGCTTCCGGTACGCCAGACTGCCGGAAACCAACGACCAGAAAAAAGATAAAAAAGCACATGGTAAGAAAAAACAGGATAAGAATTCATCCGATATGTTTGGCTCCTTATTACAAATGCTGACACCGGAGCCTTTGTTGAGCGAAAGCCTTCAAAACTTTATAGGGGTACAAAATTAACTCCCTTTCACCTTGCCTCGTCCCCAGTTTTAGTGGTATAATCTGCTTATAAAAATAATTGATAAAAAATATCAAAAGGGGGCTTTTATAATGGAAAAACAGATATTTACAAACGAGGTTATTTTATCTTGGCTTCAATATTATGCAAAGAATACAACAATTGATTTGGAACATGTGAAAATTATTGATATTACAAAGAAAAACAAGAATGTAATTCCTACAGTTGAATCCCACAAAACGACAATGGTATTTACCAATGCAGGAATTGACGATATTTTTTACCGCTTGTGGAATGCCGGGCTTGGTGAGTGTGAGGTTTGGTACAATGACGGTTCAGAACCGGACGGACCGATTTTGAACAGTCAGGTAAAGGATATGATTAACCGTGGAATCAATGCTTCTGCCGGAATGCTGATTGTCAATCCAAATGCGAGAAACACGGCAAAAATCGGCATTGGCAATGAATTTTTCAAAAAGGGCTCTATTCAGTATGTGGGAAGTGAGATTCGTGCTGTTATTTTAAATAAAATGATGGTGGATACGCAGGACGATGTCTGTGTTATCGGAGGAGAGAGTATTGCCATTGAGACCGCTCTTTTGGCTCCGGAAGGAACGGTTATTGCTGTTGAATATAGTGCTACAGACCGTGATACAATGGAGGAAAATGTAGACCATTTTGGGTTGCAGAATGTAAAAATTATTGACCACGTGGATGAAGAAACAATGCGTGACTGTCCGGTTCCTTCGACGGTATTCATGGTAGCCAGCGCAAGTATGAATCAGGAACTTGAGTATTTTGTTAAGAAGAATCCAAATGTTCATGTTGTCATTTATACGTTGGATTTTCAGGTGGCAGCAGGAGCTGGTGAGATGCTTTCGAAATTGGGAATTCAGGATGTGGAGACAATTCAGATTGCGGTTTCCAGATTGTCTGCAAATCATTCCTTTAAACAGCAGCCGGCTCCTTGGATAATTACGGGTAGAGGAGAATAAGTTCTATGATATTACAAGAAGGAAAAAAGAAAAACAGCTACATTATTGAGGGGCTTTTCCTTCCGCTTCAAACGGAGAAAAGATTGGAAGCACTTGGCATGACGAAGGGAACTCCGGTGGAAGTTTTAAACCGGAAGCGAAGTGGAACGATGATTGTGCGTGTGCGAGGAACGCGTTTTGCATTAGGCAGGGGGATAACCGGGAAAATTGAAGTCGCGGAGGATAAAAAACAATGAGTGAAAATTTGGTAGTAGGTTTTATTGGCAATCCAAATTGTGGAAAAACAACGTTGTTTAACGCTTTTACCGGTGCCAATTTAAAGGTGGCAAACTGGCCTGGTGTAACGGTTGAGAAAGTAGAGGGTGCGCTAAAATACCATAATAATACATATCGGCTTGTAGATTTGCCGGGAACATACAGTCTTACTTCTTATACGATGGAGGAACAAGTGAGCAGACAGTATATTCTAAGTGATGAGGTTGACGTTATTGTGGATGTGGCAGATGCATCTTCACTGGAACGAAATTTGTATTTGACGCTGCAGCTTTTAGAGCTTGGAAAGCCGGTTGTGTTAGCGTTAAATATGATGGATATTGTGGAAAAGCGTGGAATGGAAATTGATTTGCATCGTCTGCCGGAGATGCTTGGAATTCCGGTTATTCCTGTGTCTGCCAGAAAACGTACCGGACTTGAAATTCTGATGCATGCTGTGTCGCATCACAAGGATGCGGTTATGCCGGATAAACTCGTTCATCATCATACAATGCCATCACATCACAAACATGACCATCATGCCGATCATGCCATGGTATATAGTGATGAAATTGAAGATAAGATTGATAGTATTTCGGATGCTTTGCAGAAACGGTATCCCGAAATAATTCATGTACGATGGTGTGCAATTAAACTCTTAGAAGGAGATAAAGAAATTTCTGAAAAATATCCGGTTGATTTGCCACAAGTGCTTGACCGCAGTTATGAATCAGAAATTATTAACCAGAAATATGAATTCATTGAAGAAATTGTTCAGGAAGTGTTGGTAAACAAAGAGGAGAAGGCGCAGTCAACGGATAAAGCTGACCGTATTTTGACTCATCCGATTTTCGGAATTCCGATTTTTTTAGGGATTATGGCACTTGTATTTCTGCTGACCTTTACGGTGGGAGATTTTATATCCGGGTACTTTGAATTGGCAGTAGAATGGTTAAGTGGATTTATTTCAAACGCATTGGCAGCATGGCAGGTTAATCCGGCGGTTACATCGCTTTTGGTAGATGGAATTATAGCTGGTGTAGGTGGTATATTGACATTTTTGCCCAATATTTTTATTTTGTTTTTGGCACTTGCTTTTTTGGAAGATAGTGGATACATGGCAAGAGTGGCTTATGTTATGGACGGCATTATGGGGCGGATTGGGTTATCCGGCCGTGCCTTTATTCCGATGATTCTCGGATTTGGGTGTTCGGTGCCGGCAGTCATGGCGTCAAGGGCATTAGAAGATAACAAGGATCGTATGAAAACAATGTTAGTCACGCCTTTTATGTCATGCAGCGCAAGGCTTCCAATTTACATTTTGTTTTCGCAGATGTTTTTTGGGGAAAATGCAATGATAGCAGCTTACTCAATGTATGTCATTGGGTTAGTTGTTGCTGTTTTTGTTGCTTTTATTCTTCATATTGTAGATAAAAAAGAAGCAAATGGAATGCTTATTATTGAATTGCCGGAGTATAAAGCACCAAGTGCCCGTACGATTTGGATTTATGTTTGGGAGAAAGTAAAAGATTATTTGACGAAGGCCGGAACCGTAATTTTCCTTGCTTCTATTGCTATGTGGCTTCTTTTAAATTTTGGAATACATGGTTACACAAATGAGATGTCGGAAAGTTTTGGAGCAGCAATCGGACATTTTATCGTGCCTGTGTTAAAACCGATTGGTCTTGGTTACTGGCAGATAGCCGTGGCCTTGATTGCCGGAATATCGGCAAAGGAAGTTGTTGTATCAAGTTGTGCTGTTTTGTTTGGAATAGCAAATGTAAATTCGGCAGCCGGTATGGGAGCGCTGCATCAGGCACTTGGTGCAGCCGGATTTGGTATGGTAAATGCCTATTGTCTTATGATTTTTTGCCTGCTGTATATCCCTTGTTTTGCTACGCTGGCAACGATTCGTAAGGAAAGCGGAAGTATTAAATTTATGTTTTTAGCAGCTGGATTTCAGCTGGTTATGGCATGGCTTGCATCATTTGTGGTATTTCAGATTTTTTAGTACATTTTTAGATAAAGTTTCCTTTACACTTGGTAGTAAACGTCGTATAATTTGAGTGTAAAATATAGCGTTTTCCTTATAAGGAAAATTTATATGCTATCAAGGAGGATTTATATGCAGAAGAAGCAGGCAAAAGTTTTTGCAGGATTGTTAAGTATGTCCTTAGCTGTTTCCCTTATGACACCGTTGCAAGGTGTTTCCGGTCAAGCAGCAAGAAGAAAAATTGCACTGTCCAAAAAGAGTGTTACGATGACAGTGGGACAGAAGAAGACAATTCGTATCAAAAACGCAAAAGGAAAGCGTATCAAATGGAGTATTAAGAAAAAAAGCATTGCAAGTTACAAAAAGAGCGGTAAGTATGCTGTAAAACTGACCGCAAAGAAAAAGGGAACAACGACCCTTACCTGCAAGGTGAAAAATGGCAAGTGGAAGAGTTACAGGTGTAAAGTTAAAGTCAAAAAGGCTACACTTGTCCGTACGCCGGTGGCAACAAATGATGTCGTAAAAACAACGGAAAAACCGAGTTCTACTGCGGTAGTTACGATGCCTTCTGTTCCTACACAAACTCCGACGGATGGACAGGATAAACCGCAGGAGCCAGAAAAAACACCGACGGCGACCCCGACAGCAACACCAACGGCAAAGCCAACGGCGACCCCGACAGCAACACCAACGGTAACACCGACGGCAAAGCCAACAGCAACACCAACGGCAAAGCCAACAGCAACACCAACAGCAACACCGGCAGGTGAATTTGCAGAAAAAACGTATTTGTCTACCGGTTTTGAAGACGGAACGGATGGATTTACCGGACGTGGAGCAGCAAAAGTAGCAGTGGCTTCCGGCGGAAGAAGTGGAAATTGTCTTTCTGTAACCGGACGTACGAGCACATGGAACGGAGCTGAATTGAATGTAACGGATTCGATTGTGAAGGGTGCAACGTATTCGATTTCGGTATGGGTTAAACAGACAACCAGTTCAGATCAAACTATTAAGTTATCAGCGAACCTTACGGTTTCCGGTCAGGATAGTTATCCGGCAATCAAGGAAGAAACAACATTGAAATCCGGTGTTTGGACTAAAATTGAGGGTACTTATGAGGTTCCGGAGTCATTTTCTAAATTAACATTTTATGTCGAGGGACCATCCGGTAATTTTGATTTTCTTGTGGATGATCTTACCATTACACAGACAACAGCGGGAAAAGAACCATTTAATCCGGAAGGACTTACGAGTATCAAGGATACTTACAGTGGAATTTTTGAACGCATGGGTAATGTAGTAAGTTACAATACTTCATGGAATAATGGTTATCAGATGCAGAATGATGATACGATGAAGTTTGTGAAACATCATTTTAACAGTTACACATTGGAAAATGAGTTAAAACCTGCACAGATTTTGTCTGACTGGAGTGGTACGATTTCTGTGAGCGAAGCGAAAAAACTTGGCTATGTGATTCCGGATGGTTACACCGAATCGACGGTTGGCAAGTTGAATTTTGACAGTGTGGACAAAATTCTTGAGATTGCCAATCAGTATGGACTTCAGATGCGTGGACATGTGATGCAGTGGCATCAGCAGACATCAACGCGTTTCTTCAAGGAAGGATATAGCAGCAGTGGCGCTAATGTCTCGAAAGAAGTGATGGACAAACGACTTGAATTTTATATCCGTTCTGTAATGAAACATGTCATGGATAAGGAAAAGAGTTTGACCGGTAAGGCAGGCTCCCTTGTTTATTGCTGGGACATTACGAATGAGTATACGCACCGCACAAATGATCCGGCAGCTACTTCCTGGATGGATGTTTATGGTGACATGGGCTTGAAACCAACCTATGTGAAAAAGGCTTACGAAGTAGCTTATGATGAGTTGAAACAGTACGGTCTGCAGAAAGATATTACGTTGTTCTATAATGATTACAATGAATATGATGTTGCGGATGAAATTGTAGAACTCATCAATTACATTAATGAAGGAGAAGAAGCAAAAATTTGCGGTGGAATCGGTATGCAGAGCCATATTACTGTGAATTATCCGTCTCTTGAAAAATATGGAACAGCAGTGGATAAGTTTTTGGCAACCGGACTTCAGGTTCAGGTTACAGAATTGGATATCGGAATCGAAGATGGACAGACAGAAGAGGATCTGGCAAATCATTATTCCGATATTATGAAACTGCTTATTTCCAAACAGGAAAATCGTGATAAATCCGTAAATGCCCGCGGAATCACAGGTGTTACGGTATGGGGACTCTATGATGCGATTTCATGGAGAAAACCTACTTCATGTCTGTTATTTGGAGAAAGTTTAGAAGATCCAAAACCAGCTTTTTATTCTTTCTTAGAGGCTGCGACAAAATAATAGCAATTACGACAGTTTTATAACCGCTTTGACAGTGATTATGGAAAGTGCAGTTTGAATATGATAGAATAAATCCAATTTATGAAATTGCGAAAGGAGATTTATACATATGAAATATTCAATTGAAGGAGCACCGTTGCCGGTAGTTATTTGTGATTTGGAGGCAGGCGAGTCCATGATTACGGAAAAAGGAGCTATGTCTTGGATGACGCCAAACATGAAGATGGAGACATCCGGCGGCGGAATGGGAAAAATGATTGGTCGTATGTTCAGCGGGGAAAATATGTTCCAGAACCGTTATACAGCAGAAGGCGGAGCCGGACAGATTGCTTATGCTTCCAGTTTTCCGGGTTCGATTTTGGCATTTGAAATTGGAAATGGAAATGAGATAATTGCACAGAAGAGCGCATTTCTTGCTTCTACGGATGGAGTGACATTATCGGTTGCATTCCAGAAAAAATTAGGTGGCGGTCTGTTTGGTGGCGAAGGTTTTATTATGCAGAGACTTTCCGGCAATGGTACGGCTTTTGTAGAAATTGATGGTTATGTAAAGGAATATGAGCTGGCAGCAGGGCAGCAGATGATTATTGATACCGGCTACTTAGCTGCGATGGATGCAACCTGTACGATGGATATTACAACCGTTAAGGGACTGAAAAATAAAGTGCTTGGTGGAGAAGGATTCTTTAACACCGTAGTGACCGGTCCCGGTAAGATTTATCTGCAGTCGATGCCGATTAACCAGATGGCAGGTGTTCTGCAACCATTTTTATCAACAAACAAATAATCCTTTTACAAAGGAAGAATCTCTTGCTATAATGGACATGAAAATGTGATAAAGGAGATGATTCCGGATGTTAAAGACGGTATTAAAGATTGACGGTATGATGTGTGGCATGTGCGAATCTCACATGAATGATTTGATTCGCAAGCATTGTAAGGTGAAGAAAGTTTCTTCCTCTGCAAAAAAAGGAGAAACTGTTGTAATCAGCGAGGAAGCGTTAGATATTCCTATGCTGGAAAAGGAAATTAAAGAAATTGGTTATGAATTAGTTTCCCATACAAGTGAGCCTTATGAGAAAAAAGGATTGTTCCGTCGATAAGAATTACTCGATTTTGTCTCCGATTACGGTATGCAGTGTGTGTTCCGTAATCGGAGTTTTTTTATTGGTAAAAGACCGGTAATCTGAAGGAGAAAATCCGGTTTGTCGTTTGAATAATTTGGAAAAAGTAAATGAGTCATTGTAGCCAACGCAGTAAGCGATGTGTTGAATGGAAAGTTCATTTTCTTCTAACAACTGTTTGGCCTGATTTATGCGATACTGCGCTAAATATTCCTGCGGGGTATAACCGGTGGCATGCTTAAATAACCGCGTAAGATACGAACGGTTTAGTCCACAGTAATTGGCGATATCCTGAATACGAATCGGGTCAGAATACTTTTGCCGGATAAATTGAATGGTTGTTTGAATGTAAGTTAAAGAGTCAGTTCGCTTTTTTTGTGGCTTATTTTTGAGGTTCGCTGCATGAATCATGTGCTGAAATAATTCGTATACTTTTCCGATGCAAGCGTACTCATCTCCGTAATTTGTTAAGATGTGTCTTATACAGTCTTCCGCTTTTTTGGCTTCCTGATGCAGAGAGAGAATGGGAGATTTGTCCGATAATCCACAATTATTCAGCATTTCTTTGATTTTAAATCCGTCAAATTGAATCCAGATGTAGTTCCATGGATGGTTTTCGTCTGCTTCATAGTAAGATGCAGTATGAGCCGGTATAACGAAGATATCGTGTTCTTTAATTGCAAATTCGTGATTGTTAATGCGCAAAATTCCTTCACCGCTTACGACATAATGCAGAATATATAATTTGCGGATAATTGGACCATATCCGTAAGATGGGTCACATTTTTGACATCCGACCTCATACAGATTGACATCATCGTAGGATGAATAATTTACCAGATATACTTCGTCAAATGTTTTTGCAGCCATGAATATTCCCCCTTTTGCTTGATTTTACCATGTTACTCCTTCTTGTGTCAAAGAAAATTGGTAACATTTTTCCAAAACAAGGTCACGAAATGACATGGCGATAACGGGGGGATTGTTGTACGCTTAAGTTACTAAAAATGATAAGGGGGACCGAGAAATGCAATTTAAAGAGTGTTATCAAAATCCGTTTATTGAGGAGCGTGCCGATCCATACATTACATTGGGACCGGATGGATTTTATTATTTCACCGCTTCTTATCCAATGAAAAGTGCAGACGACAAGGATGGATATGACCGTGTGATTTTGCGGCGGGCAAAAGATATTTCAGAACTTGCATCGGCAGAAGAAATTACCATCTGGAAAGTGGCAGATACAACATTAACACATCGTTTTATCTGGGCGCCGGAACTGCATTATATCGCAGGACGCTGGTATGTGTTTTATGCCGGAAGTGAGGACAAGGAAAATAACTGGGCATTTGACTGTCACGTTCTTGTCTGCGACAGCGATGATCCATATACCGGAACTTGGAGTGAAAAGGGAAAATTCCAAAAGCGGGAGGACGATGATTTTTCTTTCACCGGCTTTTCCTTGGATATGACTTATTTTGAAGATGGTGAACGCTCTTATGTGATTTGGGCGCAGCATAGTCCGGAGAAAATTTCCTGCCTGTATTTGGGAGAGGTTAATCGCGAGGAGCCGTGGAAATTAATTTCGCTTCCGATGCTTTTAACCGAGCCGGAGTATGACTGGGAAAAAGTCCGCTATGCCGTAAATGAAGGACCTGCGGTTGCCAAACATGATGGCAGAATAATGGTTTTCTTTTCAGCGTCCGGTACTGGTCCGGAGTATTGTGTAGGAGTAATTTCTGCCAAAGAGGGAAGTGATTTGCTAAAGCGGGATTCATGGACTAAGCAGAACACACCGGTGCTTACATCCGAAGATTTACATGAGGAATTTGGACCCGGGCACAATTCATTTACAAAAGATAAGGATGGAAATGATATTTTCGTATATCATGCCAGAAGTCTGGAATGTTTTGAGGGAAGATGCGGATATTCGGAAAATGACCCTCTGCATGACCCATGCCGGCATGCAAGAGTGAGAAGAATAGTGTGGGAATAAGAAAAAAATGAAGTTCATTCGTATCGAGACAAGATAATGCTTCGCATTATAGTCTCTCACGAATTGAACTTCATTTTTGTTTGATATTATGGGGTGAGGTTTTCTCTTATTAAAATCCTGCACCCATTTTCCCATCCAAATCGTGTATTATATAGAAAGTAATTATTTTCTACCATGCATGCAAAAAAGATATTGTAGTAAAGGAGTATCAGGCAATGATAAATAAATATGCCGGGATGGAGTATGAGGACGTCGTGCGGCAGTATGCAGATGACATAACGAGACTATGTGTTGTCTGGACGCAGAATGAGGAGGCAGCAAAGGACTGCTTTCAAAATACGTTTCTGAAACTCTACCAGACCGAACAAACCTTTCGAGAGGAAGAACATATAAAAGCGTGGCTATATACAGTTGCGCGAAATGAATGCAGAGATTACCACAGGCAGTTCTGGAATCGAAAAGTGGATATTGGATATGTGCCACAGGAGAACCAAAAGGCTGGCTCTTTGCAAATAGAAGATGAAGAAACAGAGCAGCTTGTTGAGGCTCTGCGGAAATTATCTTTTCGGTACCGTGAAGTAATTGTGCTTTATTATTATGAAGAATATGGCACGGGTGAAATTGCAAAAATGCTGCATACAAGTGTGAATACGGTGAAATCAAGACTTCGCAGAGGCAGAGAAAAACTCGCTGCTATCATGAAAAATTAACAGGGATTAAACAGGAGGCAAAATAATGGATATAAAAAAAATAGATAAGATTAAAGCCCCGGAAGACTGGGTGGAAGAGGCACTGAATCTGGAAAAGATACAGGGTATTTCCCATAGGAGAAATTCAATGAAAAAACTTCGGACAGCGGCTGCGGCGGTAGTGATTTTCCTTTTGTGCGGAACTTTTGTAACTGTGGCGGCAACGAAATCCAATGTGTTTCAATCGCTTTTGGAAAATATGTTTGGCAAGGAAAATGTCACCGAGGTGGAGTTAAATCCAGAACCAACGAAACAGGTGGCAGACGTTAAGGCGGAAAAAGATGGCACGATACAATTACAGGAAAACATGATGGTGGTCGGAGAGAAAGAAAGTTTTATCAGTGAATATCATTTTGAGGGAGATGAGGAAAAAGTAGACCATGTGTACACAGTAGTTTCCAATGGATTAAAGAAAATGACACCGGTTGTTTTTGAAAGTGTACTTGACGGGGAAAAATGCGGTTTTCAATATGTGGCAAGCGGCAACGAAATTTATGCCTTTAATTACACGGGAGGAATTACCGAGATTTTCTCTTATTATAAAAACGGCATAATTTACGGTGTAAGAGAAGAAAAAAATGCGACAAAAGGTTATTTGGTGGAAATCAATCTGGCAGAGAAAACGGTGAAAAAAATATCCGGCGGTAACATGATATGCAATTTTGTTATGTCACCGGAAGGTAGTAAAATTTTGTGCAATCACAGGGGAGACGGCTACTGGTCAGTCTTTGATATTGCTTCGCAGACGGAGAAAAAAATAAGTCAGAAACTCGTGAATGGATATGCCAGAACAACAGAAATTGAGTTTTTGGATGAAAACCGAATTTTAACCTACGGTGAGTCAATTTTTAAAAACAGTACAGAAGAGGATTCTACATGCGTAGTAAATTTACAGACCATGAGAATTGAGAAGAAATATTCAGGTGTCGGCCTTGTTAATATGAAATGGTCTTACCGTTACCACCACAAAAAGAAATCACTGGAATTTTATGAAATTACCGGAAATCAGTCATTTACCATTCCGGATGTTAAGGATAGTGGCGATGTAATTGATGTAAGTGGTGATTATGTATTATTTGGAAATCTGGAGGAGAAAAAACAGGCGGTTTATCTCATTCAACTCACAAATCATACGTGGAAGAAGATGAATATCCCGGGGAAATTGAGAAATGATATGGAAATTCATCTAGTGAAAACGCAGAAGAAAATTCTGATTACAAACAAAAAGAGAGCGTATCTGGTGGATGTGAGTTCGCTGTAAAAAAATTATGCAAGCCATATAAAATAAAAACACATTGCAAAGGGAAGCGATGTGTTTTTATTTTGGAAGTGTTTCTTTACTTCTTGTGTAGGGCTTTTTCTCATCGGTAAGTTCCGCTAGGTAATCCATGCTTGTATTGTAATAGACAGCAAGTCGCTTTAGCACTTCAATTGGCATGCTCCGGCTGTCTGTCTCATAATGTGAATACGTACGCTGGCTGATGTGTAAGTAGTCTGCAATGTCTGTTTGTTTTAAATCGTGGTCTTCTCGCAAATCACGAATACGCTGCATTTTCATGTGAAAAACCTCCTGGGATTAAGCGTGATTTTAAACGGATGAAATCCGAGCAAAATACAGTAATATTATAAATTGTACATAGTACATCTGATATTATTAGAACAAAATGGACTATTGATTCATAGAACAATATGTGCTATGATGTGAACGTGAATTAACAAAAATTGGAGGGGATTGTTATGAAGAAATTAGTTTTATCAACAGCATTACTCGTGCTTGGAGTGGCAACACTGGCAACACCTGCGAAAGCAGCAAAGAAGGCAACGAAATTTTCTTTGACACCGTCAACAACAGCCGTTACACGAAAAAGTGTAAAGGTTTCTGTCGCGGTAAAAAAGAAAGCGAAGATAAAAGAAATTCGCTATCGTGCCGGAAAAGTTACAAAGAAAGCAAACAAATATTGGAAGCGTGCAAAATCAATCACGAAAAAGAAATCTTTTAGTGCACCGTACAATGGCTGGTATTCGGTTCGGTTGAAAAACAAAGCCGGAAAGTATACTGTCCGCAATATTCAGATTCAGTGCATTGACAAAACAGCGCCGTCGGTAAATACAAGCTACACGGTTGCAAATAAAGTGGGGACAGTTTCTGTGTCTGCATGGGATAATAATGGAATTTCCTATATCGGTTATCAGAAGGGCTGGCTGCAATCAAAGAAAAAAGCCGATTATACGGCAATGCAAAATGATCAGAAGTCATTTCAAGTGACAACACCGGGATATTATACCGTTTGTGTTAAAGATGGTGTAGGAAACACTTATTTGGCTTACCAGTATGTGGAATTATGGAAGGATTTGTGGAGTTTAAAGCCGTTTGATAGTGAAGGCTCTAGAAACTATGAAGGAACATTAAAAGATCGTTGGGGAAATTCGATTACGAATCCGATTAGTGTTGTTGCGCGAGAGGAAGGAAGTAGATACATTGAATATTATTTAGGTGGGAAATACAATAGGTTGTCAGGAGAAATTATTCGTTCAGATGAATTGTATGATGAAGAAATTTCATGGATACAAATTATTGCAGATGGTGTTTTGGTTTATCAGTCGCCAAAAATGAATTACAAGACAAAACCAGTTTCGTTTGATATAGCAATTAATCACGCTAAATATGTCAAAATTGTTGCTTATTCGGATAAGGGGTGGAGTTATGGATACATGCTGATTACCAATGCAAAACTTTATAACTAGGTTTATAACGGTGAGAAAAAGGAGTTGAGGAATATGAAAAAAAGAATTTTTTCAGTACTTGCTATCATGTGCAGTATGATGCTTATGATGACCGGATGTGGCGGGGCAAATGAGACGGATGTAAATGATGGCGGAATTAATGCGGTAGATAACACCATGAAGTTTTCAGAATTATTTGAAAATGATGTTATTGCTTATTTTGGAACTTTGCATGATGATGATTTAATAGGTAAGGATCAGGAGATAAAAAGAATACAATTCTTTCGTTCAGATGGTTCAGTTACGCTATATGGATTGGGGCATTCTGTGACGGAATTTTCAGGAAATGGTGCTGCTAAGTTGGGGAAATTGGCGAAAATGAAGGAAAGCCAACTTGAACAATCTTTAGTATATGCAGGAAAGCAGTCTGATGAAGAATACTTTACATATCAAGAGCAGGAGGGGGAAATATCCTATTACGCCAATATTGATAAAACATACGCATTAGGACTTGTTACAGATGAAACGGGAAATAATGTAAATTATGAAGGCATCGTTTATGAAAATCGTGATGATACAGACGACAAATTCAGTTTTGGAGGTCATGTACAAGTTTATGGAAGTTCTTACATGTTTTTTCAAAAAATGGATTCCGATAGTATGAAATCATGGACATACTTCATGCTAATCCGGGATACAGAGGAAACGAAGGAAAAGGAAATTGTATTTGATGACATTGGAACAGAAGGAATTTATGTAGATGGTGAACTTGGTGTAACACAGGATTATGATGACAGCGTGACGGAAGGGTAACAAGATGTCAAATAAAAAAACTGATAATGCGATACGAAATCTGTTTATTGAGAAAATATACAATATATGTGATGGGAAAAAAGCAGAAGAAGTCTTTTTGACTTACATAAAATCAGATGGAACACAGAAAGATATAACGTATCGGTCTTTTAGACAAAAATGTGAATTATTAATGCAAAAATTTCAGAAAAGTATACTGCACAGAAAGGACCGTGTACTTGTATTAACACCGATGTCTCCATTTGGGTGTATTGCAGTAACTGCACTTGCTATTTCAGAACTAGTAAGTGTAGTGTTGAATCCACAACTGCCTGAGGAAGAACTGGATTCTTTGGTGAAAAAATCAGATATTAGCGGTATTGTATGTGGTGAAGAAATTTATCAAAAGTATGCTTATAAATGGACACAAAAATATCCGGTTTTTAATATAAAAACGGGTGATTTGTTCCTTGATAGAGAATACTTTTCTGAGCCATCAAAAGACAGCGATGATGTGCTTGCTATTCTATATTCATCAGGAACAACAAGTGAACCCAAAGGTGTCATGATAACATATGAGGCACAGATGAAGTCAGCGGAGTTGCTTCTTCGCGCATTTGGAACAAATGATATTCGGTACCTATTAGTGTTTCCAATGTTTCATGTTTCTGGTTTTTCAGTTTTTTTTGCGTTGCTTTTGGGCGGTGGACAGATTGGACTGCTCGAAAATACAAACTCGATAAAATTAATGGATGGATTCCAAAAGTACAAGCCAAATGCATTTGGAATGGTACCAAAAGTTTATGAAACATTTTATACGAAGATAGTAAGTCAGTTAAATAACAAAAAATTTGCAATAAAAATGCTTTCCCTTTGTGGCTGGTTAAACGAAAAATTACATATCAAAGCCGGAAATTTCTTCTTTAGAAAAATAAATAAGCAGGTATTTGGTGGAAAGATGAAATTTTTAGGAACTGGTGGCGGAAAGTGCAGCAGGGAAGTAGGTTTATTTTTTCAGAAGATGGGTTACTACTGGATGAATACATATGCCTCAACAGAAATGAATCTGCCAATGCTTACGACAACGGTTTATGACAGATTTCCAACGGATTCTATTGGGAAAATGACATCGTTTCCAGAAATTTCGGTGCGGATTCAAAATCTGGACGCAAATGGAATCGGAGAGATTCAGGTAAAAACGCCATGTCATATGAAAGGATATTTCCGGGATGAAAAGGCAACAGAAGAAGCTTATGAGGATGGATATTTTAAAACAGGAGATTTAGGATATTGTGATTCAAAAGGATACTTATATATTACCGGAAGAAGCAAGGAAAGTATTCACCTTCGAAATGGGGAGAAAGTAACGCCTGAGCAGTTAGAAAATTTGTATGCGGATTGTATTCCGGAAAATGTTATGGCAGCATGTGTAGGTGTTCCTGTAGAGGAAGCCGGCTATGATGAAGTTGTTTTTTTCTTGGAAAAGGATTTGATAAAAGATACAGACTTGGTAACGAGTCAGTTCATGAATCGGTCAAAAGAACTTGGTGGTGATTACCGGATTGCAGATGTGCAGTTTATTGATAAGATACCATTGTCATCCATAGGTAAAGTTCAAAGATATAAACTGCGTAATAAACAGGTGATGGACGAAAATAAAAGTCAGGTTGAATATCCTGAGAAAGAACTGGATACGCATAAGCAGCTGGAACAGATACTGCGGTCATTGGGTGTACAGCAAGAGATTCAGGAGAAGTCTGTATTAGAGGATGATTTAGCAATTGATTCTTTGAATTTGTTTGAATTATGTGTAGAAATTGAAAAACAGTTTGGTGTGAATTTAACAAATTGTATTTCCGCTCAATTAACGGTTAAGCAATTGTGTGAGATGATTGAGCATCAGGGAGAAAACGCTCAAAATACTGTGTCATATGATGTGGAACAATATCCGATGAAACGGCATATAGGAGACCGTTTTACTTTATCGGTTTTTCGTTGTTTTACTAAGTTGTTTTACAAATTTGAAGTGAGCGGAGAGGAATATATACCGGAAAAAGGACCTTATATTATTTGTGCAAACCATCAAAGCCATCTAGATGGGATGTGGATTATGGCAGCGGGGAAGGGAAAAATAAAACTTGAAGATTTTTGCTGCATGGCAAAACAGGAGCATTTAGATTCCGGTATATCCAGAAGGGGTCTGAGACTTACGGGGGGAATCCCAGTAGCCAGAGGAGCAAATACAAGTCCTGCTTTGAAACGGGTTCTTGAATGTCTGCAACAGGGCAAGGTGGTTTTGATTCACCCGGAAGGGACAAGAACAATAGATGGAAAAATAGGTGAATTTAAATCCGGTGCTGAAAAGATTGCACTGGAGGCAGATGTTCCTATATTGCCGGTCAGAATTGAAGGAGCATATGAGATATACCCGAAGAATCAAAAGCTTCCGCATATGCTTCGGAAAGGAGGACGATATCCTTTAAAAATACAGTTTTATCCAACGTTGAATGAGAAGGACGAAAAAAATGATTTTTATCATAAGTACCTGCTATTAAATAAGGACGAGAAACAAAGTGAGGTAATTAAGAAAAAGAAGAAAGATAAGCTATTATTGAGTAGTTTGTTGAAAGTAACAAAAATGTTATGGCATTTTAATATATCAGGATTAAATTATATCGAGAAGGGGAAAAGCTATATTATTTGCTCGAACCATACGAGTTATTTGGATCCGGTATGGATTTTGTCTGCTCTTGGAAAGACGTTAGGGAAAAAAGATTTTGTGACATTGGCGGCGGCAGAGCGGAGATTGGATTCTAAGCGTTTTTTTCGGTTGTTACGGTGCATTCCTGTTGAAAGAGAACGGGGAACACACCCGGAGATTGACTGCGTGAAAAAACATTTATTAAATGGTTCAAATGTAATTATATTTCCCGAAGGTGCCCGCTCCCGTGATGGCGGTCTGCTCCCATTAAAAAAAGGCGTTATTAAAATTGCAAAGGATACGGGTATTTCTATATTGCCAATATACATAGAGGGCGGATTTGAAATATATCCAAGACATGAAAAATCTCCTAAATTGTTTAATTGGAAGCAGCATAAAAGATATCCATTAAATATTACGGTACAAGAGCCGTTGAATCCACTAAATTATGACGAACAGGAAATGTTTAAGCAGTTAGAGAAAAAGTTGAAAGGAGAAGACCTATGAATATTGGATTAGATGTGGATGGTGTTTTAGTGGATATTCGCACGTTTCAGTTAAGAGAAGGAAAAAAATATTTTCAGAAAAAGTATGGAATATCCATTAAAAATCCGGATATGTTTGAGGTGCAGGATGTATTTGAATGTACGAAAAAACAGAGAGAGTCATTCTGGATTAAGTATATTTGGAAGTATTGCCTGAAAGAACCGATGACAGAAGATGCTGCGGAAGTTGTTAATTTATTAAGAAAAGAAGGACACCGAGTTGTAATTATAACGAGCAGAGTCCATACAACAGAAACCGGAATTACCGGCAAATTATTCCGCTGGATGTTAAGGCATTGGTTAAGGAAAAACCATATGACTTACGACGACATTATTTTCTGCGAGGAAAAAGGCAGCGGAGTGGATAAATTGCGCGTCTGCAAGGAAAACAACATTGATGTTATGGTAGATGATAGCCCGGAAAACCTTTATGAGGTTCGTAAAAACAATCAGGTGATTTGTTATACGGCTGCATGGAATCTGGATTGTCATGATTTGGATGTGTGCAGGGTAAATAGTTTTAAGGAGTTATATGAAAGGGTGAAGGAACTGAAATGATGGGGGGACATGAGTTTGAAACCAAAGAAAGTGTAAGAGAAGGAACCGTGCGCTTAAAACACATATTAGAAGGGCTTCTTTTAGAGATTTAGAATGAAAGTTGAAGCATTGAGTTGAGTAAAGGAGGAAAATATTTATGAGATTTAAAAGAAAGATTATTGCAGTAATATTGCTGATTGCAATGATTGTTGTATGCACACAACATTTTGGTGATGCAAAGGAATGTGATGCCATGAGCAAGTATGCTATGGAATATTCAAATGGAAATACAATTAAAAAAGTGGATGTTTCCAAAGATAATGTAATTGGTGATGCTTTATTAGATAAGCAGGAAAAAGAAAACAAGGATTATTTTGTTTCGGATATTTTGATTGATGAAGATAGAAAATCTGCCACAGTTAATTATCAGGCGCTTACAGATGTAGAGCTTGTAGTTGCAATTTATGATGAAACAGAACAACAAATGATAACTTCAGTTAATACAGTTGTTTGCAAGTCTGAACATTCAGTTATATTAAAAATAAAGACAGATATTCCTAAATTTTTTATTGCTAAAGCATATTTGACAGATGTTGATAGCCATGTTCCGGTTTCAATACCATATAAGACAGAACTTTACACAGAACAAATACAACAATTGCGTTCAAAAACAGTAGATGATTTTGATGAGAAAAGAGTTGTAAATTTAGATAATGATAAAACAACGAATTATGCTGTATATCAAGAGGATGTTGTATCTGTTACAGAAACAGAAAAGGCTGACATTGTATATGAACAATCAAACGGAAATTATTTAGTAAAGAATCCATCAAAAAAAGTTTTAGACTTAAAAAAAGGAGACATTTTTTCTTGTAAGCTACTTACGGGAGAAATAATAGTGTTATATATTGATTCAATATATATGAATGGAAATGATATTGTTGTTAAAAAAGATAATAAAAAAGAATTAGGGCTTAGTGATGTATTCGAAACTGTTAAAATAGAAGATGATGGCAAGACGAATGATTTGTATGTGGATGATACAGAACTGGATGAAAATCTTACTTGTGAAAAAATGCAAAAGCAACAAAATAAAAAGGAATTAAAAAGAGTAAGTGGAGAAGTAGAAAAAGAGAGAGCAATAAAGTATATAATTGGTCGAGACAAAAAGGATGACGATACAGATAAAAATATAAGCGGAAAAATTTCTGGTAATTTAATATTCGAACTGAATACGAAACTTAAGGTATATTTGACATTATCATATCAGTATATTTCTTATACTGTAGAGTATGGCGTAAAACTAGCAGTTGTAGTAGAGGGTGGATTCGCTCATGATTTTAAACTTGGGAGAATAGAAATTCCAACATCAATACCTGGAGTTGTTATGGAAATCAAGCCAAGTATTCCATTGGAATTTAAGGGAAAAGGTACTTTCTCAACTAAATTAGGTGGAGTATTAGGTGTAGGATATGATAGCGATACTAAAAGAATGCAAAATAAATGCGAATATCCCTCATTAACAAAAGGTTTTGAGCCTGAAGTGACATTTGGTGTCGGACTCAAGGGGGAAATATCCTTGGAAATCTTATCAGAAGATTTGGCATCTACTACACTTGAAAATTCTATTATGGTAATTATAAGTGCAAAAAAAGATGATTTGTCTAGTTCTGACTTGATTAAACATGAGTGTAGTCAGTGTCTGGCGGGTAATGTTAAATTGCAATTTGAGGGAAAAGCGAAAATGAAGATTACTAATCTAGTAGAATTAGAAAGAACTCTGCTGAATGTTAACGTGAAATTGACAGATTGGTCTTAAGTCAATATAGTGGACACCGAAAGTGCGACTTTTACGCCGCACCTT
>OLFX01000255.1_pt1 | contig 91594 bp, 81 predicted proteins | sample 1605091 | NCBI WGS metagenome assembly OLFX01 (sample SAMEA3888906, study PRJEB22519) | human gut metagenome | biome: human gut; feature: human-associated habitat; material: faeces | place: Denmark | collected 2012 | reverse complement strand
TTCGTAAGCAAAATAAAAAAGCCTTCGGTTCTCTCGAAAGCTTTTGCTGGTGCGGTAGATGGGACTTGAACCCATACGTCATACAACACACGCCCCTCAAACGTGCCTGTCTGCCAATTCCAGCACTACCGCATATTCACTTTCTGCACCAGCGATGCAACATGTATATTATACGAAACCCGCCTGAATTTGTCAACCCTTTCTTTGAAAAAAGTTTCCTCCGCCGCTTTTCAAAAGACGCGAAAGCGGCGTTTACGCCGCCTTCGCTGGGTTTATTCGTCCTGCTTTTCGTTTTGGGGCTCCTCTTTTTCGGAATTTGACGTCCATTTGGCCACATCGAGCGCCTGCGTCAGCTTCTGCGGCACAGGCACGCCGAGCAGCACCGCGTTTTCCAGAATGGAAAGCGACTCGTTGACGATATAAAACATCGCCGCCGCGCCGGTGCAGGCCGCGCTGCCCGTCAGGTTGTCGAGCACAGCAGCCAGCAAAATGACGATTAAAATCATCGCCTTGCGCATCAGCCCGGCAAACCCCGCCCTGCTGCTGAGCGCGCCGCCCTCGCTCTTGGGGCTTTTGCCCAGCAGCGCAACGCCCACGCCGCTCAGATAATCCAGCCCCATCAACAGCACAAGCAGTCGAACGGCGATCGGCATGCGCATAAAAAGCCCCGCCACAGCGCCCGCAGCAGCCGCAAACCATTTCACTGTCTTTTCCATAGGCTGTCTCCCCTCTTTTTTCAAGAAACCCGTTTTTTGAATGAAAACGCCCGTTTCTATCGTCTATTCAGGAGAACCGTTTTCCAAATTCCCCCGTTCAGGCTATGCGCCCGATCAGCACGGCGTGACGCATGCGCAAAAAAACCTTGCGTCAAACGGCAAAATGAAGTATGATAAAGGATGACATCGTGTACATTGGCGGGGTTATCCCCGCTTTTCGATTTGAAGGAGGTGACGCCCATGTCGGATGATCGCCAAGTACCCCGCCGCAGACGCAGACCCCCGGTCGCGCCCGCGCCGCAGGAGCCTATGCGCATCATCGTGGGCAACGAGGAGGACACGCCGGATTGGATGGTTTCCGATACCAGCGGCGCGGCCTCCCGCAGAACGGGGCAGAAGAAACCCGAACCGGAAACGCCCGAACGCGTCGTCCGCGGTGCTCAGGAAACCCAGACGATTTTGCAGATGAAGCAGCCGCGCAGCGGCCAAAGCGAGGCGCGCGCCGAGCGCACGGCGTCGGGGGCAAAGAGGACCGCCGCGCCGAAAGCCGAACAAAAAACCGGTGCGTCCGCGCGGAAAGCGCCCGCCCCAAAGAAAAAAAACGCGCACCCGATGAGCAAAAAGGCAAAAGAGCGCCGCGCGCGTCAAATCCGCCGAACGACCATCGGCGCGCTCTGCGCCGTGATCGCCGTCGTGCTGGCGGTCATCGGCATTCGCGCGGGCAGTCGTTTGGTGGACATCAAGCAGACGCTCGACCGCGGCGACGGCGTGTTCTATCCAAACATCTACGTCAACAATATCCCGCTTCAGGGCAAAACGCTCGACGAGGCGGCGGCGCTCGTCACCCAGCAGGTGCAGTCGTTGATTTCGTCGTTCAAGATCACTCTGCGCACGCAGGATGGCCGCAGCTGGGATATCACCGGCGACAGCCTCAATATGCAATACAATGTGGCCGATCAGCTCGACCAGCTTTGGGCCATCGGCCATACAGGCTCATCTTCCACGCGCTATGAACAGGTCAAAGCGCTTGAGGAAGAACCCGCCACGCGTTACACCACACTGACCTACGATATGAGCCAGGTCAACCAGATTCTCTCCCAGATCAAGGCCGAGGTGGACCGTCCCGCCGTCAGCGCCACACGTGTGGACGACGATACGAAGTGGCCGCCGTTTTCCTATACGGATGACGAGGCCGGTCAAACGCTGGATATCACCGGGCTGAACGAGCGGATCTGCGCGATGGTCGATACGCTGGAAAGCGGCGTGGTCGATCTGACCCCGGTTCCGGTGGAAGCGACGGTTACGCGCGCCCAGCTGGAAGCGCAGATTGTCAAGCTCAGTTCTTACGAAACCACCGTCGGCAAGACCGGCGACTATGTGGAATCCCGAACGGAGAACATCCGCATCGGCACGGAGCGCTTCAACCATCTGATCATCCGCGCGGGCGAATCCGTTTCCTTCAACAAGGTGGCGCTCAAGCGCACGGAGGCTAACGGCTACCAGCCTGCGCTGGAAATCGCCTACGGCAACTACGTGCAGGGCATCGGCGGCGGCATCTGCCAGGTCTCTTCCACGCTGTATAACGCCGTGGTCAACGCGGGCCTGACGGTCAACAAGCGCACGCCGCACGCCATCCCCTCCAGCTACGTGGACAAGGGCAAGGACGCAACCGTTTCCGACGACCGCTATGATCTCGTGTTCACCAACAACACGGGCGCGGATATTTACATCGAGACGGAGTTCGTCAAGGTCAAGAATTACTGGACGAGCCGCTTCATCATCTACGGCCGCCCGGATCCGAACGGCTACACCTACAAGCTCGACTCTCAGGTTGTCGAAACCATTCCCCTGCCCGATCCCACCTACGAAAAGGACAAGGACGGCGCCTACGTCATCTACGACGACGAAACCTACCAGATCAGCCCAGGCCGCGAAGGCTACGTCGTGGACGTCTATCTGGTGACGATGGACAGCAAGGGGCTTGAAATCTCCCGCGAAAAGAAATATACCGACACCTACAAGGCCGCCGCGCCAAGATTCTATGTCGGCGTGACCCCGCGCGAAACGCCCATGCCTGATGTGCCGAGCATCGATTGATACACCAGCAGAAAGGAAGGATTCTCCCATGAAACGCCTTCAAACCCGTGCCGCGGCCGCCGCGCTGAGCGCCCTGCTGCTGGCCCTGCCCACCTGTGCGCTGGCCGCCGAAACCGCGCCGCTCACCCTCAGCACCCAGCAAAACGCCGCGCCGGTCGAACGCCGGACGGATTTGGGGCAGCTGAGCGCCTTTGGCCGCAGCCATACGTACATGGGCGTTTCCGTTTCGGATGAATGGCTGTATCAGGCCCGCATCGGCGGTCTTTCGCTGGGGCTCAGCCTGTTTACGCCGGAGGGCGACGGCGTGACCTTCCGCGAGCACCTCTGCGCGGCGCAGACCGGCGGCAAAGATATCCGCCTGTGTCTGCGCGCAGGCAGTCAGCAGGGCGGGCTGCTGCTTCAGCTCGATCAGCGCGCCGTAGACATGCTTGAACGTCTGCGCATCACGGAGATCGTGCTGACCGATATCGATTATTATATTCAGGAAACCTATCTCGTTTCGGATATCGCGGCCATGCGGCAGGCGCTCACCCTGTCAGGCGGCGAACAGCTCTGCCTTGCCGGAGAAAACGCGCCGCTCTCCGTCGTCAGCGAAGACGGCGTAAGAAGAATCATTTCGGAATAAAGCCTTCCGAATTTCCGACTTCCGCGGTTTTAACTGTCTGCCGCTTGGACAAAAATAATCCGCCCGCTTCCGGCATATGCTGGAAACGGGCGTTTTCTTTTGCTTTTCCTTGTGTCTTTTCTGAAAATAGGGTACAATACGTATATCAATCCCTTCGGGAGGTTTTCTTTTCTGATGGATGCCCTGATTCAATCGCTGGTTCAATCCAATTTCGCGCCGGATCGCATCGTGCCCCAGGCCTCCATGGCGCAGTATACCACGCTGCGCATCGGCGGGCCTGCCGACGTGCTGGTGAACGTCGTTTCGGCGGATGAAATCGCCGTCGCGCTCCACGCCGCGAAAAACGCGGGCGCGCCGGTGACGATCATCGGCAACGGCTCCAACCTGCTGGTGCGGGATGGCGGCATCCGCGGGCTGGTGCTGCGCGTCGCCGGGGGAATGAACGCCATCCGGCGCGAGGGCGACCACCTGATCGTCGAAGCGGGCGCGTCGCTGGCATCCGTCGCGGCGTTTGCGCGGGACGAAGGGCTTTGCGGGCTGGCGGAACTCGGCGGCATTCCCGGCACAGTCGGCGGCGGCGTGCTGATGAATGCAGGCGCTTACGGCGCAGAACTGTCCCAGGTCGTCGCGCAGGTCGAGGGCATCCATCTTGCCGACGGCAGGCGCGTCTCTTATCCCGCCGACCGTCTGAGTTTTTCCTATCGCCACAGCGCGCTGATGGACACGGATGTGGTCGTCACACAGGCGACGCTGGCGCTCGCGCCGGGCGATCCCGAAGCCATCCGCGCGCGGATGGAAGCATGCGCCAGGGCGCGGCGGGAAAAACAACCGCTGAATCTGCCCAGCGCAGGCAGTACGTTTAAACGTCCGGAAGGGCATTTCGCGGCAAAGCTCATCGACGACTGCGGTCTGCGCGGCCTGACCGTCGGCGGCGCGCAGGTGAGCGAAAAACACGCGGGGTTTGTCGTCAACATCGGCGGCGCAACGGCGCGCGATATGCTTGAGTTAATGCGGCAGATTGAGCAGCGCGTCTTCGAGCAGACGGGCGTGCAGCTTGAGCCGGAGGTTCGCATTCTCGGCGCCGATGAACAAAAGAAAGAGGAATCCGTATGAAATTCTTGATTGTCACCGGTCTGTCCGGTGCAGGCAAAACCAGCGTTCTGCGCCATTTGGAAGATAGCGGCTATCAGTGCATGGACAATATTCCGCCGCTGCTGCTCGCGCCTGCTTTCACCCTCTGCGAAAAGGTGGAACTGGATACCCCCGTGGCGCTCGGCGTGGACTCCCGCAGCGGCGCGCTGTTCGATGCGGACACGGTTTGCAGCGCCATCGATCAGGGTGGCGACAGCCATGAAATCTCCATTCTCTTCCTGGAAGCGGATACTGAAACGCTCATCGACCGCTACAAGGAGACGCGACGCGATCACCCGCTCATGCGCGGCGGCATCACGCTCGAACAGGCCATCGCCAAGGAGCGCGAAATGCTTCAGCCTCTGCGCGAGCGCGCCAATTATGTGCTCTCCACAGGCGGCCTTCGCGCCAAAGAACTTTGTGCGCGCGTGGACGATCTGCTTTCCGGCAGTGAAAATCAGCGTGCCCTCCGCACGGAGATCATGTCCTTCGGTTATAAGCGTGGCATTCCGCGCGAGGCTGACCTGGTGTTTGACGTGCGCTTTCTGCCCAATCCGTATTATATCAAGGATATCCGCGCATACACGGGTCTGGAAGCGCCCGTGCGCGACTTCGTGCTGGGCAAAGAGGAAACCCGCGAGTTTTTGGGGCATCTATATGAACTGGTGGATTATCTGCTGCCGCTGTACCAACGCGAGGGCAAGCGCCGACTGATGATCGCCGTAGGCTGCACCGGTGGCGCGCATCGCTCCGTGGCCATCAGCGAAGCGCTCGGCGCGCATCTGCGTGCGCTGGGGCAGACCGTAAGCGTCACCCACCGCGACATTTCCATCGAAGAAGCGAGCTGGCCTTTCCGCCGGGTTAAGTGAGGGGAAACGATTGAGGCTCCGCCTCAAACTCCGGCAGGAACCTGAGGTTCCTGCACCTCCCGCATTGGGCTTTCATTCATTGATCACAAGTAATAAATGAAGTGGGAAATCCGAGAACCTCAGGTTCTTGGCAGGGTTTGGGACAGCGTCCCAACGTCTCTCCCAACGTCTCCCCCGACGTATCTTTTATTCAAAAAACGCGCATGCTGTGCTTATCACCGTTTTCGGAGGATAAGTTCCATGCGCGTTTCTTTTTATGCCCAGCCGTCCCATATCCCGCCCATCGCGCCGTCGCCTGTTCAGGCCGCGCCGCCCGCCCCGGCGCAGTTTCTGCCGTTTTCCGCCGAGGCGTTTCAGCAGGCGCGCACGCGCGACGTGCCCGTGCTGCTGTTCATCAGCGACGCGCCGCCGACGCTTTCGGACGCCGCGCTGAGCATGCAGATCGCCGAACGCACCGTGCCCGTCTGGCTGTATCCCGGCATGCGCCCGGATGTGGAATTGCTCTGCCAGCGCGCGGGCGCATTGTTTTCGGAGGAAGGCGCGCTTCCCCTGTGCGCCCTGATGCTGGAAGACGCGCGCGTGTTTCTGGCCGCGCCGCTGCCGCCCGCAGGCTTTGCGCTCGATCCGTCTCGGCTGTACGTCTGGCTCTCGCAGGCAGACCGCCGCTTCGCGCAGAACCGCGACGCTTTCATCCGTCAGGCCGTGCAGACCCTTCGCTCGTTCCGCGCCGAACCGCTGCGTAAGCCCTATTCCCCGCACGACGCGGCGCACGATCTCGTCCGCGCGCTGTCCGCCGTGCATGACCCAATCAACGGCGGCTTCGGCAAGCTCAAGCAGCCGCTCTGCCCCGCTCTCCGCTTTTTGAGCCGCGCCGCCATCGGCAGCCATCAGGCCCGCACAGCGCTCGACCAAACGCTGGAAGCGATGCTCGCTTCCGACCTCTACGATCCGCTGGACGGCGCTTTCTTTCGCGCGACGCTGACGGAGGATTGGCGCGTCTTCGTACCGGAAAAACCGCTGGCGCTCAACGCTCTGCTGGCACTGACGCTGCTGGAAAGCGGCCGCCGCGCCGAAGCCGTCCGCGCGCTGGATTTTTTGCTTTCCGCCTTTTCTGTGCCGGGCGGCATGCTGAATCCCTGTCTGACATACAGTCGGGAAAGCTGCGCCTTTACGCCCGAACAGGTCTGCGCCGCGCTCGGCGGAGAGGACGGCCTGCGCGCCTGCCGCCTGCTGGGGCTGCGCCGCCAATACGCGGGCCCGCCGCCCAAAGTCACGCCCAGCCGTTTTTCGCCGGTTGAGGATGCGGGGCAGACCGATCTGCCTCGAACGCCGACGCTCCCCAAAACCCTCACCCCGGAGGACGCGGCCTTTCTGCGCCGGGTCATGCCTCAGCTTTTGCGCGTCCGCGCGGCCAGAACGCCGCCGACCGCCGCGCCCTGCGTGCTGACGGAGGACTGCGCCCTGGCCGCGACGGTGTTCGCCCTGTGCGGCAGACGGCTTGGCGAAGCCCGCTATATTCAGCTGGCCCAGCGTGCCGTCGGCGCGCTGACCGCGCTTTCGCCCGGCCTGCCCCCGTCGTATACGCCCGTGAGCGCGCTCAACGCCCAGCTCACCTGCGGCGCGGGTGCGGCGCTGGCGCTGGCGCTGCTGACGCTGGGGCAGGACGAAGCGCTGTATGCTTACCGGGAAAGCGGTCTGCGTCTGCTGGGCGCGGCGCTGCATCTGTTCATCGCCCCAAACGGCATGCCGATGCACACCCCGCAGGACTCGGCCGCCTTCTTTCCCCGCATTCCCGCGATCTTTGATTCAGAACTGCCCTCGCCCGCCGCGCTTTTGCTGCACGCGCTGGCGCTGGCCGACGGCTTCCGCCCGGAAGCGGGCTATCGCGAGGCTGCGCACACCCTTTGGGCCGCCGCCGCGCCGTATGCCCGCCAACAGCCGCTCGCCTGTGCGGGCCTGATCGACGCGGCGAATTTTACCCTTTCAGGATCGCCCGAAGCGCAGACGCGTCCACAGTGAACAGCGAGTCCTCTCCCAGAAGCACGCCGTCGCTGAGCGCTTTCTTTTCCTGCTGAAGCAGCACGATGCGTTCCTCGATGGTATCGGCGGCAATCAGATCGAATACCTGCACGCCCTTCGTCTGCCCGATCCGGTAGGCACGGTCGGTCGCCTGATTCCGCGCTGCCGTGTTCCACCAGGGGTCGTAATGAATCACGACGTCCGCGCCCGTCAGATTCAGGCCCGTTCCGCCCGCCTTGAGCGAAATCAGGAACACCGGGATGTCGCCGCTGTTAAACTGCTCGACCAGCGCCATGCGCTCAATCTTATCCGTTTCGCCCGTCAGCTTGAGCGTTTGCAGGCCCGCGTCGTGCAGCGCTTCCTCCAACAGCGCAAGCATCGAGGTGAACTGCGAAAAAATCAGCATGCGGCGCCCTTGGGCTGCCAGCCCGCCCGCCAGCTCAATCAGCTGGTCGAGCTTGCCGCTTCCGGCCGCATATTCTTCCAGACAGAGCCGCGGATCGCAGCAGAGCTGCCTCAGCCGCGTCAGCCCCGCCAGCAGCTTCATGCGTCCCTGCGGGTCGGCCAGCTCGCTTTCCGCCTCCTGCATCAGCTTTTCGGCGTAAGCGTGGTAGACTTTGGCCTGCCCCGGCGTCATCTCGCTGGTCATCACGGTTTCAATTTTCTCCGGCAGATCGTCCAGCACGTCCTGCTTCATGCGCCGCAGAATGAACGGCGCGACCATCAGATGCAGGTTTTGGCGCGCCTGCTCGTCCGCATCCTGCACAATCGGCGCTTCAAACCGTTCGCGGAAGCGCTTATAAGCATGCAGATAGCCCGGCATCAGAAAATCAAAAATCGACCAGAGTTCGCTGAGTCGATTTTCAATCGGCGTGCCCGTGAGCGCAAAGCGGTGCGCCGCTTGCAGCGTTTTGACCGCTTTAGCCGCCTGTGAGGCGGCGTTTTTGATGTTCTGCGCCTCGTCGAGCAGCACGTGGGTCATCGGTTTTCCGGCATAGGCCATCACGTCCCGGCGGAGCTGATCGTAGGAGGTCACCAAAATGCCCTCGTGCCACGCCTCAATCTGCTTTTGCCGCGCTGCTGCCGTCCCCATCAGCACTTCGCAAGGCAGGTCGGGCGCGAATTTCGCCGCCTCGCCGCGCCAGTTCAGCTGGAGCGAAGCCGGACAGACCACCAGCGCGCAGACCGCCCGTCCCTGCTCCATTTCGCGCAGCAGCAGCGCCAACGTCTGCACCGTCTTGCCAAGGCCCATGTCGTCCGCCAGAATGCCGCCAAAGCCCGCGTCGCTGAGCGCGCTCAGCCACGACAGCCCCGTCTTCTGATAGGGCCGCAGTTCCGCATGAAGCGCCCTGGGCGGCTCGGCCTGCGTCTTCTGCGCCGCGCTGAGACGCTCCATCCACGTTTCCAGCGCTTTGGGCATATCCAGCGAAACGCCCTTGCGATCCGCAAGCGCCTGTTCCAGATACATCGCCCGTTCCAGCGGCATTGCGCCGCCTTTCTGCGCTTCTTCGGCGGTCATGCCTGCGCTGTCGAGCACCTGGCTGATCTGCGCCGCCTGCTCCAAAGCGTCTTCCGAAAGGAACGTGCCGTTTTTCAGCCGGACATATTTGCGCTTCTGGCGATACGCCGCATAGGCCGCGTCCAGATCCGCCTGCGTCAGCCCGCCGAGATCGGCGTGAACGAGCAGCTGCGCGCCCTGCCTGTTCATGCCGAAGGTCATCGCGCGGCTGGTCTTCACATTCATGCGCGCCAACCGGTCGGAAATCATCACTTCGCCCGCGTTTTCCAGCTCATGCAGGCGCGTCGTCAGCAGCTCGTAGCAGGCGTCGTCCTCCCCGTCAAAGGCATACTCCCATTCCGCCTTTTTCTGCGGAAAAATCTGCTGTACGCGCAAAAGCAGCTGATTCTCGCGGAACGTGTCCCGGCGGATATGCGGCGCATCCTCGCCGGGATGCACCCTCGCCGCGCCATACAGCCATTCCGGACGGCACAGCAGCGCGTTTTCCTCGCCGCAGTCGATGTAAAAGCGCGCCGTCATCTCCATCGGGGTGTACTTCTGCACCAGTTCGCGCCCCCTGACCACCGTCGCCCGCGCGGGCGCAATGATCTGCGAACAGACGGGCGCAATCTGCTTTTTCGGAATGACGAGGCCGTCCGGGCGTTCCGCCGCGCTCTTCAGCAGCGCCGCAATCCGGCGAAAATCCGCGTCAAACGCGCAGACGATCCCGCTCGGCAGAAATTCATATGCGCCCACCGAACCGAGCGCCACGCTCTGCGCCCTGACGCGCAGCCGTGCGCCGTCCCCCTTTTTTTCCAGCGCGACGGCGGGCGTAATTTCGCCCCGGCTCACCCGAACGCGGATTGGGGTTTCCCCCTCCCGCTTCATCTCCGCCATACCGCCCAAAAGCAGGCGCATGGTCTGATCCAGCAGCGCGCCGGTCAGTGGAATCGTCTGCGCGTTTTGCCGGGGCATCGCCTGCGTAAGCAGCAGCGCATGATCCAGCAGCGGCAGGTCCCGTTCGTCGATCATCTCCCGGTCGTGGGCAAACGCAAGCCCTTTGCCGTAGGCAAAGTAATCGCCGTTTGCCACGCGCTGCGCAAAATCCCACGGGTTACGGACAATGTACGCCCTCGCGCCTTCTCGGCCGACTTTAAATTCCAGCTCAACGCACTGCATGTCGGCGCGCTCAAGCACGGGATACAGGCGGATTCTGCGTCCGTCCGTCTGTTCGGCGGGCATGCGCGCCTTTTCGCCCAGCTGAATCATCCGGTTGATGAAAGCTTCGTTTTCGCGCGCCTGTTCTTCCCGCCTTCTCTTTTCGTATTCCTGCTGTCTCTGCCTGGCCTCGCGTTCATATTCCTGCCGCGCCATATTTTCGATCATCAGCGCGGCGATATGCTTGCAGGCGGTTCTTGTGCGTTCAAACGCGGGGCAGGTGCAGCCGCCCACGATCTGCGCATCCGTCTCCTTATACCACGTTTGATACAGGTCATACCGTCCGCGCACCCTGGCCGTATAGCGCACGCCGTCCGATTCATTTTCCGCATGAATGGTTATCACGCGTCCATCCTGTACATAGTCAAACGCTTTCTTCATCGTCGTCGGGTTGCCCACCAGCTGATAAACATCTTCCATTCGCATCAAGGCGCTTGTCCCCCCGCTTTCGCATTCTGTTTTGATTATAGCACACTTGCGCCGCAAGCGAAAACCCGTTACAATAATCCCGACTTTCTTTTTTGAGGTGCTGATCATGCGTTTGTTTTACGGTCTTTCTCTCCCCGACGACATCCGCGCGGAAGCCGCCTTCGCCGCCCGCCGAGCCGAAGCGCGGATGCCCGGCCGATATGGCGTCCCTTCCAATTATCACATCACGCTGGCGTTTCTGGGTGAAGTTGCGCCCGAACGCCTCCCCGACGCGCAGGCCATTTTGGCCGGGCATATCGCCCAAATGCCCGCGCCGACCATCACGCTGGGGCCTGTCGATTTTTTCGGCCGCGCGGAAAACGCCATTCTGATTCTGCGGGCGCTGTGCAATCCGCCGCTGGACGCGCTGCACAACGCCCTTGCGGCCGACGCGCAGGCATGCGGTCTGCCCGTCGATCCCGGCCCGTTCGCCCCGCACATCACCCTCGCACGGCATGCGCAGACCACGGCTGAAGCGCTGGCCGCCGTTTCCGTATCCCCGCTTTCCTTTGCGCCGAAATCGGCGCACCTCTTTCTAAGCGCGCAGGATGACGCGGATGCGCTGCGCTATACGCCGCTGTTCAGCGCAGATTTCGCTTCCTTTGTTTCACTGTGACGGCTTGTTTATTAAAATTCGCTTGACAAATGTTACAATCCGTAATAAAATAGTCACAGACTTGAAATGAAAGGAGACGCATGCCCTTATGTCAATTCGTGCGTCTAACAAAAGATGGATTGCGGCGCTTTCCGCCGCTTTGATGGTATGCGTCTGTGCAAGCGCCTGCGCGCAGGATTACAGCCTCGGCGATGAGGCGGACGAAATCGCGACGATTCAGACCGCGCTCAAGCAGCTCAAGCTGTACAGCGCCGGCATTACCGGCCACTACGGCGAAAAGACGGAAACCGCGGTCAAGAAATTCCAGAAGAAATACGCGCTTGAGGACAACGGCATTGTGAACGAGGCCACGCGCGCCGCGCTGTATGAGGCGGCGGGCATCACCTATACCGCCTCCTCCGGCAGCTCGTCTTCATCCTCATCGTCGTCTTCTTCCTCCTCTTCCACCGTGTCGGACAGCTCCATCCTCCGTTATGGCACGCGCAGCGACGAGGTCATGAAGCTCCAACAGAACCTGACCGCGCTCGGCCTGTATTCCGGCACGATCAGCGGCCATTACGGCAGCATCACTGAAGCCGCCGTCATGAATTTCCAGCGCAAAAACGGCCTTTCCGCTGACGGCATTGCGGGCGCAAAGACGCTGGCCAAAATTGCGGAAGCGGTCAACGGCTCGTCGTCCTCTTCCTCTTCGAGCAGCTCGTCATCTTCGTCGTCAAACGGCAGTTCCGGCTCGTCGTCGAGCAGCCTGCTGAAATACGGCACCAACTCGGAAGCCGTCCGCACCCTTCAGCAGAACCTTAAAACGCTGGGTTATTACACCGGTTCCGTCACCGGCAATTTCGGCCGTCTGACCAAGGAGGCCGTTTATAACTTCCAGAAGGCCAACGGCCTTTCCGCCGACGGCGTGGCGGGCAGCAAGACGCTCGCCGCCATCACGGGCAAACTTTCCGGAAGCAGCAGCTCCGGCAGCAACAATACAAATTCCGGCAGCTCTTCAAGCAGCAGCAGTTCCGGCAGCTCTTCTTCCTCGTCCACGACCCTCAACACGAGTGTTATGCTCCAGCAGGGATCTTCCGGCGACGAGGTGCTCAAACTGCAAAACATGCTGACGACGCTGGGCTTCTACACCGGCAACAAGACCGGCAACTTTGGCGCGCTGACCGCCGATGCGGTCACGGCTTATCAGAAATCCAAGGGGCTGACAGCGGACGGCATTGCGGGCAAGCGGACGCTCGCCGCTATCAACGCGGATTATTCCGGCAACGGCAGCAGCAGCGCGGGCTCGACCGACGGCACGACCACGCCGAGCGCACAGGTCGCCGGTAACGTCATCTACGACAACTTCTACAACTGGCGGCGCAACTATCAGAACGGCGAATACTGCACGGTGTATGATTTCTCCACCGGCTATTCCTGGAAGCTGCGCATCATGACCAAGGACGCGCATATGGACGCCGAACCCGCCACGGCGGAGGATACGGCCATCATGCTCAAGGCGTTTGGCGGCAAGACGACGTGGACGCCGAAAGCAGTCTGGGTCACCTTCTCGGATGGCAAGACCTACATCGGCTCCACCCACGACGTACCGCACTCCCCGCAGCACCTCTCCAACAACAACTTCAACGGCCACCTGTGCGTGCATTTCCCGATCTCCATAGACAAAGCCAAGAGCATCGGCCCGTATGCCACGAGCCATCAGGAAGCCATCAACGAGGGCTGGGCGGCCACCCAGAAACTCAAATACTGATTTGCCCTTCATCAGGAGGTTTGCTGACATAAGCAGACCAGGCTTGAATGGCAGAATCAACAAATTCCGTTCTTCTTTCATTTGCGGAAAGGGCTATTCTCCCCACTTCGGGGGAGAATAGCTTTTTATTTACAGTCTGGGAGGTTGTTCACGCAGCCTCTTTTTTCTTTGCCTGTTTGCAGTTTAGCGCTCAACATGGTATAATCAGTTATCAGATCGATCAGGGAGGACTTGTTCATGGCTACAATGAAGGATATCGCCAGGCTCGTCGGCGTCAGTCTGACGACCGTTTCCAATGTCGTTCATGGCAACTACGACCGCGTTTCCCCGCAGACGGTGCAGCGCATTCTGGCGGCCATCGACGAGCTGCATTATGTGCCCAACATGTCCGCGCGGGCGCTGGTGAGCCACTCCTCCCGAATCATCGCCTATGTGGACACCCACAGCCCGCAGGAAACCTACGCGGGCAACGGCTTTGCGGGCGTGATGCTCTCCGGGCTGGAAAGCGTCGTCACCGACCACGGCTATTTTCTGATGACGCGGCGCGGCACGGACGAAGACGTGCTCCGCCTGATGCTCAACAACTGGAATCCCGACGGCGTGATCTTCAAAGACCGCGTTCCGCAGAGCCTCGTGGATTTCGTCAAAAAGCAGGGCAAGCCGTGCGTGACCATCAACACCTATCTCGACGATCCGACGCTCATTCAGGTGCGCGCCGAGGATCGCCGGGGCGGCTATCTGGCCGCAAAGCACCTCATCGATTTAGGCCACAGAAATATTCTGTTCATCGGCGCGGTACACTGCGGCTTCATGAACAACGACCAGCGCTATGCGGGCTACTGCGACGCGCTTGAGGAAGCCGGAATTGCGCCAAACCCCGACAATCTGATGACCAATCTGTTCCCCTTCAACGCCGAGCGCGGCATTGCGCTGGGGCGTCAGCTGGCCGCGCGGCGGGATTTCACGGGCATCTGCGTCAGCGGCGATCAATACGCCGCCGCCGTCATCACGGGGCTGCGCGAAGGCGGTGCGCGCGTGCCGGAGGATGTCTCCATCGTCGGGTTCGACGATGTGGATATCGCCCGCATGACGTTTCCGCCGCTGACCACCATCCATCAGGATGGCATCGGCAAGGGGCGCCGCGCAGCGGAAGCGATTTTCGCCCTCATTGACGGAGAAAACCCGGACCCGAAGGATTTCAACCTGCCGGTGGAATTGGTGGTGCGGGGGACGACGGCGAAGGCAAAATAACCGCAAGCCCAGCCGAGCGTCCGCATTTTATCTTTACAAGCTATAAATAAAACGCATGAGCGCCTTTCGGCGTATCCTCATGCGTTTTTGTTGAACGAAGTATTCCGCGAAACTCAGTCCTGCACCAAACTCCCCGCCGCCTCGGCTTCCTCCAGCTCGTGCATATACTTGTAAACCGTATACCGCGACACATTCAGCCGCTCGGCGACAATCGCCACGGATTTCTGATACGTAAACGCGCGGCGCTTATAGAGCATGCGGATGATGCGCATGCGGTCTGTCTTTTTCATCGCCTCCGGCTCTTTGCCCACGGCGCTGATGCACTCGCGCAGCAGCTCTTCGAGCTGGCTTCTCGCGTCCTGCATGAGCGTCTGCTGCAAATCGCCGCTGGTGGCGGTCAGCTCGCTGAGCATCTGCCCGGCGCGCACCATGTTGGTGATATCCAGATTGATGCCCAGCGCGAAATGATAGTCCTCGCCGACGATATTGAAGGTCGAGCTTTTAAGCGTGCGCCCGTCGCGGGAGAGCACCAGCTGGTTGATGTAGTCCTTATTCTGGTAGATGCTCTCGTCGTAATCGCCGATGTCGCCGAAGATATCCGCCGTCGAGCCGACCTCGCGGCCCGTCACCGTGCCGTTGAAAATCGCCAGAATCGGATGGCCGGGGCGGGTCATATCGTGGACAATGGTTTCGCAGTTCGGCCCGAACATCACGGAGATGCCCCGCGCCTCGTTTTTCAAAAAATTGAGCATTTCTTCCCGGTTCATGTCAAAGTCCTCCGTCCCGCAGCATGCGGGTTTTCATTTTGTTTGTTTTGTTTTCTAACTGAAAACGTTCCGGCTGACCTTTTTTTCGCCGGGAAAAAGTGACATTCTGTTGCTTTTAATCCATTATATCACATTTTCGTCCCGTTGGGTATGCCTCAAAGTCAAAATCAGCGCCACAAGCATCATCAGCGCACAGACGGGCAGGCTGAACAGCGTTTCCCAATAACAGCTAAACGACGCGAACACAGCCAGCGCGCAGACGGGCGCGGCCTTTTTGTCATAGGCCGCAAGCGCGACGCTCAGAATATCCGCCAGATAGAAATACCGCTCGTGCATCCGCGGCAGGAAAAACACAATCGCCAGCGGCAGCAGCAGCGCCAGACGCAGATAGCCCGCACGCGTCATCCTGCCCGCGCGCTTCACGCCGGCGCTCACCAGCAGCGCGCACACGCCAAACGCCAGCGCCATGCCGAAATGACCGTAGGCATACACGTCCAGCCCGGTCGTATTCATCAGCGCAAAGAAGCTCGGCGCGTTGTAGGTCAGCCCCGTATACAGCCCCGTCTGCGCCGTGTAGATGGAAAGCAGCGCGCCGATGCTCTTGCCTCCCAGCAGTGCGGGCAGCGCCGTCAGCACGAGCGTGCCCAAAAAGACGAGCGCGTCCGAAAGGCGCAGTTTCCTATCCGCCCACAGCACGACGACGATAGGCAGGATGAACACAGCTTGCAGCTTAAACGCCAGCGACAGCGCAAAACTCGCCGCAGCGCGCGCGGGCTTTCCTTCCAGCGCAAGCGCCAGTCCCCACAGCGCACAGGCCGCGTACAGGCTGTCGCACTGGGCGAACATGCCGCCGTTTAAGACGATCGTCGGCAGGAGCAGCGCCAGACCGAACGCGGCCATGCTCTTTTTGCCGTCCTTCTGCGCCAATGTAGCCGCCGCGCCCGCCAGAAACGCGTCCCCGATGAAGGAAACCGCCTTCACCGCGTAGAGCGACGGCACGGACAGCCGCGTGATGATAAACAGAATGTATTGATACAGCACATTGTATTCGCCGATGTTTTGGCGCATCCCCTCGGCGAACGATCCGCCCGCCAGCTTTTGCAGCCAGTCCGCCAGATAGATGTCGTAATCGCCGGAGGAACGCTCCAAAAAGCTGACCCGCGCCAGCATCGCCGCCGCGCAAAGCGCGCACAGCAGCAGCGCCCCCAGCACGCCCTGCTCATGTTCCTTCGCAATCCGCATTGCAAAGATGAGCATCGCCGCCAGCGGCACGCACAGCGCCGCCGCCGTCGCCATAGGATGCCCCAGCGCGAGGGTACGCGTCGCCATCACCAGCGCAAAGCCAAACGCCGTCAGCGCGGCGCAGATGATCCGCGCCGCCCGGCCGCAGGGCCGCATCAGCAGACCATGCAGGCGCTCGTCCAGCGCGTCAAGCGTTGCTTTCACGGCTAAGCGCCCCCTTGATGCCCAACTTATCCAGCAGTTCCAGCAGAATGACCGTCGCACAGGCAATCGCCATCAGGCTGAGCACGTTCATCGGGATGATCGTGCAGTTGAAAATCGCCTCCATATAGCTGCACAGCGAAATCAATTCCAGCACCCCGGCAATCGCCAGCCGCCGCGCGCTGCCCGCGCAAGCAAAGGCCAGCATGCCCGCCAGATACAGACTGCGCGCGTTCATCTGCGGCAGAATCAGCGGCAGACCCGCCGCCAGCAGCAGCCCCGCCAGCAGCAGCGTGTCCGCGTCTACATCCGCATGCGCGTGGATCAACGCAAAGGCGACCAGCAGCGCACAGGCAAAGCCCAGATACATGCCCATGCCGCTGAACTCACGGACGGAGGCCACCGTCATCAGGCTGTAAACGCCCGCCGCGTGATCCGCCAGACCCGCGCCTTCATACGCCATTTCATTGATCTGCTGAGCATAGCGGCCAAAGACCGCCGCCAGGCCCTGTCCATCCATCAGGAAGGCCGCCTGCATCAGCACAAACGCCGCCAGGCCCGCGAGCAGATGGCGGATGGAGACTTTCCCCTTCATGAAAAACACAAGCAGCAGGGGGAACAGGAACGCCGCCTGAAGCTTCGTCGCCGCAGCCAGCCCCCACAGCATGCAGCCCCAGACCGGATGGACGCCCAGCAGCAGCGCCAGTCCCCAGAGCGTCAGCGCGGCGAACATCGCGTCGCACTGCGCCCAGCAGCCGCCGTTCATCAGCATCGTCGGCGCGAGCACACAGGCAAACATCGCGCCCACCGCCGTGCCCGGCTTTGCGTTCCGGGTGAGCGCCAGCTTCAAAACGGCCAGCGCCGCCGCCGTCTGGCAGACCATGTCAACCAGTTTGACGGCGTACAACTGCGAAAAGTTTTCCAGCCGGGAAATCAGCGCCATCACAATAAGGTAGCCGCCCGACCACGCGCCGTCTTCCCACGCCATCGCCGTGCCGAGGTCATAGTTCCACATCTCCTCCAGCATCGGCGCAAGCACCTTGCTCACGCGTCCCGGCTTGATATCCAGCATTGCCAGGTGCGCCGCCACCGCCAGCATCGCCAGCATCGCCGCGCACAGCAGCACCATCACCGGCTGCTCTTTCAGCGCGCGCCACGCGCCAAAGGTCAGGAGCGCCATGCAGGCCGCGCCGATCAGCGCAACCGCGGCCGCGCCTTCCATTCCGGCGCAGTTCTTCATTTCCAGCGCAAAAAACACGAGCACCGCCGCCACGCCCAGCAGCAGCTTGGGCAGACCATGCGCCCGCGCTTCCATCCCGGCGCGCAGCGGGTCGCGCATCACATTGTGATTCATCATGCCTTCACCTCCGCCAGAGCGGCTTCCGCCTTTTCTTCGTTCAGGCTTCTGTAAAGCGCCGCGGCCGTCAGCGCGACGGCGGCGCCCTGAAACACCGTCGCCCACTTGAGATCAAAAATCGCGTCGCCCGGCAGGCCCGCCGTGTAGCAGATGTAAGAGGACAGTCCAAACAGCAACGGCAGCCAGACGCGCTTTGGATTGTAAGCCGCAATCGCCAGCGCAAGCACATCCGCGCCGAAGGTATAGCGCTCGTGCATCTTCGGCAGGAAGAACGGCACGCCGCCCAGCACCAGCAGGCAGGTCAGCAGCGTTCCTTCCCGCGTGATGTGTTCCCGGTGCAGACAAACCATCAGGCAGACGATCGCCAGCATCGCCATACCCAGCGCCATCGCCATGCCGCTGAACATCGTATACAGCGTGCCTTTGTCCATCGAGGCGGGCAGGAAATTATACAGGCTCGGCCCGTTGACAGTCATGAAATTGTAGGTGCTCGCCTGTGCGGTGTAGACCGTCAGCGCATGGTGCAGCGATTTGCCGCCCCAAAACGCCGGAATCATCATCGCCATATAGGCCGCCGGAATCAGCGCCAGATGGCGCAGCTTGATATCCTTACGCAGCCACAGCGGCAGCAGCGCGGGCAGGAAAAAGACCGTTTGCAGCTTAAACGAAAGCGCCATGCCAAACAGGATCATGCTCCGCGCGCTCTTCTTTTGCAGCGCCATGTACAGCGCCGTCAGGCACAGGGAGGTATAGATCACGTCGCACTGGCCCCAATACGCGCCGTTGAAGACGACGGTCGGCAGCATCAGCGTGAGGTTGAAGATCACGACGCGCTTGCCCGCGCCCCTGACCTGCAAACCGGCCAGCTGCGTGACCGCGTAAGCCAGCAGCACCTCAAACGCCATCGAGACGGCTTTGACCAGATACTGCCACGGATAATTCTTCACCCGTGAAATCAGCAGCAGCAGATACAGATACGGCGGCGTATAGTCGCTGCCGATATACGTGCCCAGCCCCTGCTTGATGCCCATCTGGGAATACTCGTAAATCCAGTTGCTCAAAAAGATGTCGTAGTCGTCGCTCACATAGTCGAACAGCGAGACTTTCGCCAGCAGAATCAAGCCCACGACCACGCACAGCAGCGCCTGTGCGCCGACGTTCAGCTTTCTACCGATATGCAACTCCACCGCCACGGTCAGCGCATAGAGCGCGGCAAGCACTCCGGCGATCAGCCGCGTCATTTCTTCCATGCGGAAGCCCGTAAATTCATCAATCTTCGCGTATCGCGCATGATAGGCGAACACCACAAACACCGCCGTCGCCGCCAGCACAAGCGCGTAGCGCGCCCACGCGGGCATGCGCCGCCCCATCAGGCCGCGCAGCGCGTCGTCCGCAACATTTTTGTTCATATGCTTTCCTTCCTTCGGGCAAACGCCCGCGTTGGTTTCCATCGTTTTTTATTATACTGAAAAAAACGCCTTCTGTACAGCAGAAAACCATCCCACCCGTCATTTTTGCCGCTTTCCCCGCATAAAGTAGGTTTTAGCGGTTTCTTTCATGGTTGCTCACATTTTTGCCCGCTTTGAGCCGCATTCCGGCAACAACCTTGGCGTATGCTGAGGATAACGATTTTCATCAGATTGATTTTTGAGGTGATTGTCTTGCAGCGTATTTCTTCCGTACAGCCGATGCGCACACCGAAGACGGCGGATTTTGGTTTTTCGTTTTACGCGCCCTATGAAGCGGCGGTGGAAACCGCGTTTCTGGCGCTCTGCGCGGCGCGAATGCAGCTTGAAGAAGAATCCACGCCTTTTGCCGTCCGCTCGATGACGTTTCGGCTCAAGTCGCCCGCGTCCATCCGCGACAAGCTGACTCGTCGCGGTCTGCCGCAAAGCGCGGAAGGCGCGGCATATCTGCACGACATCGCCGGTCTGCGCGTCGTGCTTTCCAGCGTGGAAGCCGTGTACCGTTTCGCGGATATTCTGCGCGCGTCGCCCTCGTGGCAGTTTGTCTGCGCGCGGGACTACATCGCCGTGCCGAAGAAGAGCGGCTACCGCAGTCTGCATCTGGTGATGCTCGTGCCCATCTGCCGAAACGGAAAAAGCGCTTCCGTTCCCGTGGAAATTCAGCTGCGCACACCCGCGATGGATATGTGGGCCTGTGTCGAGCATGATTTGTGCTATAAGCCCGTGAAAGAAGCGTAAACTCCTTCAGTTAAGCTGCGATAGCGTAAGGATAATGCCTCTCTCCCAGAGGGACATTTTATCTATCGCCGTCTGTAACAGAAGCAGTTCGATAAGATGCCGGAGGCAGACGGAAGGAGTTAAAAAAGCGAATCCCTTTCTTTGGAAAGAGACTCGCTTTTTCTTTTATCGAACGATGAAGAAATATCCCGCCAGCGCCAACACCGCCATCACGGCAAGACAGATCGGCACAATGGTAATCATCGCGGCGATGAGCATCGCCAGCCCGTCGCCTTTCTCCATTTCGTCGCAGGGCGCGCGGTCGGTAATCTGCTCGCCCATCTTTTCCCTTTGCAGCTTGCGGAAACGCTCGTAGCGTCCCTGAAAAGGCATGCGCACGCGCATGGCTTATTCCTCCCCACCCAACGGATGGTGGCAGGCGACGAAGTGGCCCGGCGCCATTTCCTTCCACTCCGGCACGGCGTGCTTGCAGATTTCCGTGCAGTGCGCGCAGCGCGTGTGGAATTTGCATCCCTGCGGCGGATTGACCGGGCTGGGGATGTCGCCTTCCAGAATGCGCAGCTCACGGTGTTCCTCCACATCCGTGGTCGGAATCGCGGCCATCAGCGCTTCCGTGTACGGGTGCAGCGGATGGTCAAACAGTTCCTGCGTGTTCGCCAGCTCGACCATGTTGCCCAGATACATGACGCCGATGCGGTCGGAAATGTACTTGACGACGGAAAGATCGTGCGTGATGAACAGATAAGTCAGGTTGCTCTGTTCCTTTAAATCGGCCAGCAGGTTGATGATCTGGCTCTGAATAGACACGTCCAGCGCGGAAACCGCTTCGTCGCAGACGACAAACTTCGGCTGCACCGCCAGGCTGCGGGCGATGCCGATGCGCTGGCGCTGGCCGCCGGAGAACTGGTGCGGGAAGCGATGCAGGAAGTAGCTCGCCAGACCCGCGTCCTCCATCGTCTTGATGATGTATTCCTGCATGCGCTCGTCGTTCTTCTTGAAGAAGCCGTGCGCCAGCAGACCTTCGCCGATGATGTTACCCACGGTCATGCGCGGGTTTAGGCTGGAATACGGATCCTGGAAGATGAGCTGCAAGTCGCGGCGCAGCCTGCGGATTTCGTTGTATTCCAGGCGCGCAAGATCGATGCCTTCGTCGCGCAGCACTTCGTAACGCGCAAAGTCCGCGTCGCCCGCGTACTGCGCCCGCATCGTGTCGAGCTGCTTGCGCACGTCGCCGATCTGGCACGCGAGATCGGCCAGCTTTTCGTCGATCTTCGCGAGATCCGCGCGCAGTTTGGTTTCCTTGTTCTTGAGCCCGCCGACGTTCTTGCCTTTCTCTTCGCCCTTCTTGATGTCAAAGAGCGCGTCGTCCAGATCGAGCTGCACCGCCGCGCGGCGGTTCATTTCCTTTACGCGGGCGCTGGAAATGCGGTATTCCTCCAGGAACAGCTTCTGCGCGGGATGAACGTCCTTCACGCAGACGAAGCCGCCAATGAGGTTCGCCATATCCAGCAGCGCGTCGTTCTCGTCCTTGACGGCCTTGTCCAGCTCGTTGTGCTTCTTGTACTTCGCCTCGCCGTCCGGCAGCGCGTCGTATTCCTTCTGCACGTTGGCCAGATGCTTTTTCAGCTCGTGCCACTTTTCGCGGCGCTTGTCGAGCGTTTGCAGCGTCTTTTTGACGTAAGCTGGGGCGAGATCGTCCAGCGTGCGGCCGTAATACATCGTCCGGCCGTCCGTCTGGCGATAGAGCTGGAGCAGCGTGCGGCCCAGCGTGGACTTGCCGCAGCCGCTCTCGCCGACCAGGCCAAAAGTTTCGCCCTCGTAGATATCCAGCGTAATGCCGTCGTTGGCCTTGACGAAAAGGCCCTTCTTTTTCAGCGGGAAGTATTGCTTGAGGTTGCTGACGCGAAGCAGCACCTTCTTCCCCTCTTTACTTGAGGTTTGCACGGCGCTCCTCCTTTCTGGGGTAGAAGCAGCGCACCTGCTGCTCCTCCGTCACGTTCACCAGCTCCGGTTCTTCCTCCAGGCAGCGCTGCTGGCAATACTTGCAGCGCGGCGCAAATTTGCAGCCCTTCGGCAGGTTCAGCGGATGCGGCACCGAGCCGGGGATGGATTCAAGCCGAACGCCGGCGGGCGTATCCAGTCTCGGAATGGAGACCATCAGGCCCTCGGTATACGGATGGGAGAACTCGCAGTCGGTGAAGAGCGTCTTAGCCGGGGCCATTTCGACCACCTGCCCGCAGTACATGACGGCCACGTCGTCCGCCATCTGAGCGATGACGCCGAGGTCGTGGGTGATGAACAGGATGGACGTGCCATGCTCGCGCTTGAGGTCGTTCATCAGCTTCAAAATCTGCGCCTGAATCGTCACGTCCAGCGCCGTCGTCGGCTCGTCGGCGATCAGCAGCTTCGGCTTACAGGCCAGCGCCATAGCGATCATCACGCGCTGGCGCATGCCGCCGGAAAGCTGATGCGGATACTGCTTGGCGACGACTTCCGGATTCGGAATCTTCACGTCGGCCAGCATTTCCACAACCTTCTTGCGCGCCTCTTCCTTGCTCATGCCCTGATGGATGATAAACGGCTCGGAAACCTGCCGCTCGATGGTGAACACCGGGTTGAGGCTTGTCATCGGCTCCTGGAAGATGACGGAAATCGCGTTGCCGCGGATTTTCTGCATCTCAGAGAGCGACAGCTTGGTCAAATCCCGGCCGTCAAACATGATGCTGCCCCCGGCGATATAGCCGTTGCCGTCCAGCAGCTGGAGCATGCTCATCGCGGAAACGCTCTTGCCGGAGCCGGACTCGCCGACCACGCCGAGCGTCTTGCCCGCTTCCACTTTATAGGATACACCGTTCACCGCCTTGACGACGCCGCGCTTGGTGGTGAAGAATGTTTTCAGATCTTGCATTTCAAGCAGTGCCATAAATTCTTCCCCTCCTTCTTATCGTTCGAGCGCCTTCGGGTCAAGCGCGTCGCGCAGACCGTCGCCGATCAGGTTGATGCAGATGGTGCAGATGCCGAAAATCGCGGCCGGGAACACCCACTGCCACCAGTACTGCTGGATGACGATGGAGTTGTTCGCGCCGTTCAAAAGGTTGCCCCACGTCGGGGTCGGCAGCGGAATGCCGAAGCCGAGGTAAGACAGCGTGGATTCGGTCAGCATGCAGGTGGCGAAATCCAGCGTCATGGAGACGATCAGCAGGCTGACGACGTTGGGCAGAATGTGGCGGAACACAATCGTGTGCTCACGGATGCCCATCGCCTTCGCCGCCGTGACGTATTCCATCTCGCGCTGGGCGAGAATCTGCGCGCGCACGAGGCGGCAGGTCGGCACCCAGCTGAGCACGCCGAGCACGACCATGATCAGATACATGCGCTGCGTCGGGTCGAGCTTCGTGCCGATGACGGCGGAAAGAATCATGGCAAACGGAATGAACGGCAGGCCGCCGACGATTTCCGCGATACGCATGATGAGGATATCGACATTGCCGCCGAAGTAACCGGCCACGCCGCCGAAGATGATGCCCAGAATCGTCGCGATGACGACGGAGATGGCGCCGACGGTCATCGTCACCTGGCCGCCATTGACGATACGGGTCAGCATGTCGCGGCCGAGGTTATCCGTGCCGAGCACAAAGCCCTTGAGGCCCCAGGTATACATCGTGCCGTCGGAAGCCAGCGCGTAGTTCTGGTAGCTGGAAACGAAGATTTTATCGATGTTTTCCGCGTCCTGCGCCTTGGCGGGCACGTCAATCTGGCCGTATTTGTTGTTGCCCCAGGACACCAGATCGCCGTTTTCAAGCAGCGCGGTGTAGTGGTAGCGGCCACCGTAGATGTGCACGATTTTCGCGCTCAGCTCCGGCACGTTGGCCTCGCCCTTCACGGCGTTGCCCCAAACATAGACCTCGCCGTCCTCGGTGATGGCCGCGACGGATTTGCTCGTCGACGCGATATCCACGACGGTCTTGCCCTTCAGGCCCGCCGGAATCTTGGCAAACGGAGAAGTTTTATCCTTGTTGCCGGTGTAAGCGACGGTGCCGTCGGTCAGCAGGGCGATATACTCGTTGTCCGTCAGCGCGACTTTGGCGATCTTGCCCTGATACTTGCTGCGGATCTTGATATCGGCCATGTTGCCATTGCCCCAGAGGTAGAGGTTGCCGTCGGAGCAGACGATGGCGGAAAACTGGTTGCTCGCTTCGAGCTGGATCACGTTCCAGTCGTCGCCGCCTGCCTTCATGGCCTTCTTCATATCGTTGGAGAACTTGTCCTGCTGCAAGCGCGTGTTGCCCCAGACATAGACCTCGCCGTCCGCGTCCACCGCGACGATGTGGTCCGTACCGGCGGCAATCTGCACCAGATCGGCGCTGCGCACCTCGTCCGGAATGTCGGCCACGTCGATCTTATCGGTGATGCGGGTGTGACCCCAGGTATACAGCTCGCCCTCGTTGTCAATGCCGATGCCGTAGGTGTTGCCGGAGGAAATATCCTTCACGCCGTTTGCAAGCAGCGCCTTCGGCACTTCCATCATGTTGTGGGAAGGCGGCAGGTTGGTCAGTGTGCTGTCCTGTTCGGAAAGGTCGAGCACCCAGATGTGCGGACCGACCATCACGAACACAAAAATCGCAAGGAACACAATCAGACCGATCATCGCCAGCGGCCGATGGACGAAATTCGCCACCATCGCGCGCACCGGGGTCTGGATGCGCTCCTCTTCCTCGTCGGAAAGCTCAGGGCGATCCCCCAGGAAGCAGCGCTTGAACCAGCGCACGAGGAAGAATTCTTTTTTCTTATTGCTCATCGTTCTTCCTCCTTACTTGTCCACACGCACGCGCGGATCGACCAGACCGTAGCTGACATCCATCAGCAGCGAACCGATCAGGGCGACGACGGTATAGAACATCTGAATGGCGAGCACCAGCTCAAAGTCGAGGTTGTTCAGGCCCGCCCAATAGAGCTTGCCCATGCCGTTCAGGGAGAACGTGTTCTCGATAATGACCGAGCCGGAGAAAATGCTGATGAACCAGCCGATGATCGAGGTGATAATCGGCAGCAGCGCGTTGCGCCACGCGTGGGAATAGATGACGACCTTTTCCTTGAGACCCTTGGCGCGCGCGGTACGGATGTAATCCATGCTCAGCGCGTCGATCATCGCGCTGCGCACATAGCGGGTCATGCCGCCCAGCGACGCGAAGGTCATGACGATGACCGGCAGGGTGACGTGGTAGAGCATGTCGATAAACTCATCCCACTTGGTCGCGTAAATCGCGCCCGCCGTCTTCGTGCCCGAAATCGGGAAGATTCGCCAGAGCACGCAAAAGAAGAACATGAAAATCAGCGCGATGATGTAAATCGGCAGGCTGTAACCCAGCATCGTCACAACCTGCACCGTGTTATCCACCTTCTTGCCCTTGTGAACGGCGCAGAAAATGCCCAGCGGGATGGTGATGCCCAGCGCCAGAATGGTGGAGAAAATGTTGATGAAGATCGTGTTCTTCATCGGATCGACGATGACCTCGGTCACGTCCTTCTTATAGAACTGGGAATAGCCGAAGTTGCCCTGAAGCAGGCCGTTGAAACCGGTGTTATCCCCAACGTCCGGCCAGAGACCCATCCAGCGCATATAGCGAATGACCAGCGGGTCATCAAGGCCCATCTTCGCGCGCAGCTCCTGATACAGCTGTTCATACTCCGCCGGCTTGAGGCTCTGCTTCTGCGCTTCCAGTTCGGCACGGGCAGGGTCAGTCGGAATGAGGTTGTACAGCGAATACATCAAAAATGAAACGATGAGAAACACAAGCGCCATGTATCCGATACGCTTGGCAATATATTTGCCCATCTCATCCATCCTCTCTATGGTGTTTATGGTGTTTTTCCGTTACGCGCGGCATACCTCTTCATCATGCCCGCGCGCCGTATATCTTCATTCATCCGCAGGACAAGTGCTTTGCCCTTGTTCTTTCCCGCCTTTGGGGGCCCAAGGGCAGGGCGCTTGTCCTTCATAAAGGACGATTGCATTCAAAATCAAAAAGAAGGAAAAAAGGGGACGGGCAGAACGCCCGCCCCCAATTCTGTGATCGAAACTGAGCAGAAATTACTCGGCAACGGTCGCGTAGAGGATGGCCTGCTGGAAATCCCAGAAGGAATCCTGGGTGTAGTTCTCAAGCCAATCCGGATAAACGGTGATGTAGATGTTGGAGTAGAGCGGGATCTGCGGGAGCAGCTCGTTCCACAGCATCTGGAAGCCCTTCCAGTAGGTCATGTACAGGGAGGTGTTTTCGGAATCCACGCCGTAAACCATGTTCATGGAGAGCGCGTCCATCGTCTCGTTGTACAGACGGTTCAGGTTGTAGCCCTGAGCAACCATCTCCGGATCGAGCGTCCACTCGTAGGACTGATCGTAAGCCGGGTTGAAGTTGCTGGCCAGGTTGAACATGCCGTAGGTCGGGACGGCGTACTTGTCGCCCTGAGAAGCGTCGCGATAGTAGTAGTTGAGCAACTCGGTGAAGGTCATCACGTTCTGGTTGATCTTCATGCCGGCCTCAGCGGTCTGCGGACCCTGGGCGAGCATAACGTTGAGCAGCTCGGAAACCGGGTTGTTCTCGGAAGAGGACCACTCGATGATCAGCGGCATCAGGATGGTGCCGTCGGCGAGGGTCACGTTGTGCGCGAAGGTGCCGGCCTCAGCCTCGGTGACCTTCTTGTAGCGGATTTCGCCGGAGCCGTCGATATAGTCGCTGCCGTCGGCGTTGTAAACCCAGCCGTCGGCCTTGAGCTCTTCGACAGCCGCTTCCGGATCATAGGAATACGGATTCAGGGTCGTCTCCAGCCACTCCTCGGCCTCCTGGTACTGCCACAGGCCGGTGCCGTACATGCCGTTGACAACGCCGCCCCAGCCCTGGCAGAAGGTGTTCGCAAACTCGTTGCGGTCCAGCAGAAGGGCAACCGCGTGACGGACAGCCTCGAACTGGGTCGGGCCAAAGTCACACTGGAAGTTCAGCATGCCGTAGCCGGCACGGTCAAACTGCACGTAGTTGAAGCCGCCTTCGGCGATGATGTCCAGAGCGGTGTTGATCTGGTCGCCGTCGGTCACGGTGTCATAGAAGTTGAAGGCACCGGTCTTGAGCGCGTCGGCCCAGGTCGCGTCCTCGGTCTTGGTGACGACGATCTTCTCGATGCTCGGCTTCTGGCCCTCGAAGTTGCCCGCGTAGTTCGGGTTGATGGTCAGGGTCGCCTGCAGGGAGCCCTTGTCAAACGCAACGAGGTTGTACGGGCCGGCGGAAACGCGGTCCTCACCGGCGTTGAAGCGGGCGTACTCGAGCTGCTTCTCGATGCCTTCCTTGGAGAAGTCGCCGGCGATGTAGCAGCCCTCGCCGTCGTCCTTCAGCTCAACGCCGTCGCCCAGCCAATACTTGATGGAGAGCGGCTGCAGCTGGATGTAGCGCAGGTCATAGTAGTACGGAATCTTGTCCGCAACGATGGTCACGGAGAAGGTGTAATCGTCAATCAGGCGGATGCCGGAAACCGCGGTCGCGGCGCCGTCATAATACTCCTGGCCGCCGACATAGGTCAGATAACCGGTCATCTTCGCGCCGACGTCCATCGCGACCTTGGAGCAGGAGAAAACCTCAGCCCAGATATAGTCCGCAGCCTTGATTTCTTCGCCGTTGTTGTAGGTCAGACCCTCGTTGATGGTGACGGTGAACGTCTTGCTGCCATCCGGGTTGACGACGGACTCGATGTTGTTGGCGATGGTCGGGTTCACGACGAACTCGCCGCCCTGATTCGTGGTGGTGACCGTATAATCGTTGGTCAGATTACGGATCATCTTGTCGGTGGCGTTGTTGGTCCACCAGGAATCCGGCGCGAAGTCGCCGCCGATTTCGGTGGAAGAACCATACACGATGGTTCCCTTCTCAGACGTGCCCTCGGCAAAAGCCATCGCGCTCGCGGAAACGAGCATGGCGGCCGCCAGAAGCATGGAAAGAAGCTTCTTCATGGATACATCCTCCCTGAAAATTTTTTATATTTCGTCCGCAGTACAGCTGCGTCAAAATATCCCGTCAAAAAGCGTCCTCATTGTCCGCTGGATAAACAACATTACTATACACTGTTTTTTCATTTCTGTCAATCATACCGTCGGTTTTCATCAGAATTTAGACGCAATTTTTTGCACATTCTCTTTTTCGGCCTGCAAAATCCGCGCCCACGTCTCCTCGGTGACGGGAATGCCGTTTTCGCGGTTTTTCGCGCGCGTTCTGTCAAGGCCCTCGCCGGGGGCATGAACGCCCCTGCTCCCCGCCATCGGCGGCAGGCTGTGCAGAAACTCGATGGTTTCCTCCATCTGCGCCTGCACGGCTTTCATATCCACCACGGCGGCGGGATGAATCGCAATGAACACCTGGCTTAGACCCTTGGTCATCGCCTCGACGGCCTGTTCATAGTGTACGTACATCATGGAGGGTCGGCCTCCTTATCTGTTGTGGTACATCTGTTTTTCGTGACGCATATTCGCTTTTCCTGCCGCAAAACGCTGTCACTTTCTGTCTATCTTTGTCTTTTGGGGGACGATTTTGCGCACAAAGCGAAGCAGCGCTTCCTCAATCTGCGCGCTGTATTTCATCGCGAAATAGAAAATGAACAGGCCGGCAACGCCGATGACTGCCCACGCCCAGATCGGCAGGCTGATCGATCCGCTGCCCATCAGCGCCGCAACAATCAACCCCCACGGCCTGCTCAGCGCCATGATGACGACAAACCGGCCGAGCGGGATATTCGTCAGTCCCGCCAGCATGCACAGCGCATCGTCCGGAAAGAAGGGAAACAGCATCGTTAAAAAGAGAAACATATCCTGCTTTTCCTCAATGATGGGCAGGTATTTGTCCATCACGCCCTTGTCCAGAAAACGCTGCACCGCCTTTTTGCCCAGTGTCCGCGCCGCCAGAAACACGATCACCGACCCGACGCCCACCGCCAGCACGCCCAAAATCATCGCGGGCCAGAAGCCCAGCGCCAGCGCGCCCGCCATCATCGAAATGTTGCTGGGAATCGGCGCGATAATGACCGTCATCATTTGCAGCGCGAAATACACTCCTCCGGCCCACATGCCCGTGCCCGCGATGACCTCGCGCAGCGCTTCCACCGAGTTGATCTTTTCAAAAAAACCGTTCTTCCACAGCGCATAGCCGCCCGCCGCCAAAAGCGCGGCGACGGTCAACACAGTCAGAAGGATACGGATTCCTTTTTTTCGGTTCATAGACTCCTTCCGTCACAACTTCGTTGTGACACCTCCCTCTTAGAGGGAGGCATTGAGCAATTAAGCCCATACATGTTCAAAACATCGTTTTTTCTTTTACGGCTCTGTTATATGCAGCCCTAACGGCTACCTCTTGAAGAGCGTTTCGCCTGCCGCCCGCCGCGCGGAAAACAGGCGGGCAAAACGCCGAAGGTCTGCCAGCGAAGCTGACTGAAGGAGTTATAACACCGCAATCGCGATCGTATAGCCCCATGTAAACACAACCAGCAGCGCCGCGCAGACGCTCAGCCCGACAGTATGCGCCGTTCGGCTTTCAAAGGTCTTGGCTTGCAGGAGGGGCAGTGTCGCCAGGGCGTAGAGATACCGCGCGCCGGAAAGCAGCCACGTCGGCGCAAGCACCACAGCCACATATACAAAGCTGTACGCCGCCAGATCGAACGGCAGTTTTTTCTGCTTTGCCGCCAGCAGGACGTAGATATACCCCATCGCCAGCAGTTGAAAGCCCCACGTGAACAGCCAATCGTCGTCTCCGAACGTGAAAATCAGGTAGTGAACGGTATTCGCCGTCGAAGCCCAGAACGATCCGGCCTCCTGATACCAGTTCTCCTTTTGATAGGTCATGTACATCATCGCGTCGCCCGTCACCGCCCAGTTGATGAACCAGTAGATGAACAGACCGCAAAACACGAGGCCCACCTGCGCAAGACATCGCAGCGCCGCTTTCACGCGGATGCCCTCTTTCGGGATGCGCGCCAGAAACGCGATGATGAACAGCCCGGAGACGATCACGCCCGGCATGCGCGTCAACGCGCTGGCCATGCCGCAAAGCGCCGCTCCCCACGGGTGGCCGCGCCGAAGCAGGCAGATCGCCGCCAGCGTCAGCGTGATGAACAGCGCTTCCGTATATGCGCACGCGAGAAACACGCTCATCGGGTTGAGCAGGAAATACGCAACCGCCAGCCGCGCCCCGCGCCGCCCAAGGTGCATATTCGCCAAATCGTAAAGCAGCGCGGCGCAGACGCCGGAAGCCAGCAGCGAAACCAGCGTGCCCGCCATGAACAGACGACCGCCCGTGAAGACGGAAAACACCCGCGTCACCGCCGGATACAGCGGAAAAAACACCAGCCGAAGCCGCTCGTCGCCAACGCTGGTATATCCATCCTTCGCAATGCCCAGATAATGGCGCACATCCCAGTGCGTCCAAAGCGCCTCAAAGGACCCGGCAAACGACTGCGTTCCGCCGCCCGCTCTGTAAAAGCCATAGGCGAGCGCATAAAGCGCAAGGCGGCTCAAAACAGCCGCCGCAGCGGCCAGCGCCATTTCCCGAAAAGGCAGCGGGATTTGAAACGGTTCTTTCGTCAGGCCCGACGCGTTTTCCTGCCCGCGCATGACGCGGGTCAGTCTGGCGCATAGGTAAACGCCGCAAACGCCCATCAAAATCACGGACGCTGCGGCGGCTGTCATTTGTAAAACGTTGGATAGCGCCTCTGTCATCCCTGTGCACCTCAGCGCTTGCTCTTCCCGCTTGGGGTCGGTTTTTTCGCCGGACGATAGGCTTCGTCCCGGCTCACGCGCGGCGGCAGAGCGTTGATGCCGGAGATCTCGTGATCGTCGTCATCCTCCATCATCTTCGCCATGCGGCTCATGATGCTCTTTTTCGGCTTTTTCGCTTCCTCGGCGGCCTGCTGCACCTGCGGCCACCGGGGCGGGTCGGGCAGCTGTTCCACCGTCTCTCCGGAGACATAATCGCTGTATGTCTTCGGCTTCTGGGCGGCACGGCGGCGGCGCGGCGCGCCTTCTTCGGCGTTGAGCACAGGCTGCGCGTCGTTTTGCGCGGCGCGGCGCGCCATTTCCGCGTCATAGGCCGCTTTTTCCTGCTGATAGCGCGCCATGTCGCGCTCATACTGCGCTTTCTGCCGCTCGTATTCGGCCAGCTGGCGCTGATATTCCTCCTGCGCCTGCCGCTGCTGCTCCGCCTCGTAGGCTTTCTGCTCGGCGATCCGGCGCTGCTCTTCTTCGTAGGCTCTCTGTTCGGCCATCCGGCGCTGTTCTTCTTCGTAAGCCTTTTGCGCGGCCAGCTGGCGCCGCTCCGCTTCCCGCGCGGCGCGCTCCGCTTCGGCCTTCTGCCTTGCCTCTTCGGCCATCTGCTGCTGCCATGCGTCGATTTCCGCGCGGCGGCGCTCCACTTCGGCCGCGCCCGGCCCTTCGGTGTGGATGGCGGCATAGCGCTGCGTGCCGCCCATATCGGGCCGTTCGCCCGCCTGCGCGCCGTAACGCATGCCGGGATACGCGCCCAGCTCCTCGTCCGGCACGCTCTGCGCGCGCTGCAAAACCTCCTGCGCCTGCCGCTCGTCCACCTGCGGCTGCTGAAGCGGGAGCCATCTCTCCTCGTCTTCAAAGGCGTCCTCTTCCGGCGCTTCGACCGTCTGCATCTTCTGCGTCGCCTCGCCGGTCTCCGGGCGCTTTTTGCGCCTGCCCGTCTCTTCCTCCTCCGGTTCGGGCAGATGCAGGAAACGGCGCGCGCGTTTGGCCCACAGGTGATAGGGCCGCCAGCGGATCAGCCAGACGAGCCAATCGATCGCAAGCCCCGCCGCCAGAATCACAACCACGATCATGATCCAGTTTTTGCCCAGAAATTCCAGCAGGGTCGTGTGATCGGTGGTGAACAGCGCCCAAATTCCGTTGACCAGCGCGCGCACCCAGCCCATCAGCACGTTAAACAGCGAATCTGCGAGTGTTCCCATGTTGCCTCCGTTTTACGGTTTCCTGGCGCGCAGGGTGACGGTCACTTCCGGCGAGCCGAGCGCGCAGGTAAATTCCGGCGCGTTATCGATATGGATCTGCACGGGCAGGGTATATACGCCTTCCGTCAGACCGGATACGTCCACAAACAAATGCACGTCCGCCGCGGTCAGCCCCTCGATAAAGGCATATCCGCCCGTGAGCTGCGCGGTTGTGTTGCCCGTGCTCAGCGTCGCCGTCAGGCTGTCGTCCAGCCCATCCGCCTGAATCGGCAGACGGCGCAGCGTGCACTCAATCTGCTTTTCGCTGATGCGTGCGGTCACGCCGATTTCGGTGGGCAGCGTGTTTTCAATGCCCGTCAGTTTTTTCAGGCGCACGTAGCCTGCCGCGTCCTCCGTCGCACCGTCGATATTGAGCGGGGAATCCGTCGTCAGTTCGGAAATTGCGTCGAGAATCTCCTGCCGCGCGGCGACGGGCACGCTGTCCTCCGCCAGCTCGACGGCGGTCAGCTCATAGCCCGTGGCAGGCGTGCCGGCGACGAAGTTCTCCGCATGAAGCGGAACATCTTTCATCGGCACAAGCTCGGTTTCCACCACGACAGAGTTGGTGATGACGGACTGGTTGGTGATTTCCAGCTTGTCCGACTCGATGGCGTTGCCCTCCGAATCCTGAAGCTCGATGCTCAGCGCGGTGCGGTCCGTCATCCTCAGCGCACTCAGATCGGATTGATCCAGCCGCGCCACGACGCGCGCCACGCTGGCGACCAGCGATTGCGGGCCGGAAACGGAGAGCGTCGTCGGGTCTGTTTTATAACTATCCAGATACATGCCTTCCGGCATCGCCCCGGTCATTTCGATGACGACGGGCACGCGGCGGGTGATATAGCGTTCCACATGAACGGTGATTGCGGACGGCTCACAGGAAACGACCGGGCCGTAGAGCTGGGAAGAATAGGTGACGCTCAGCTCGTTTTCGCCCTCGCCCGTGATCTGGGTCAAATCAAAATGCGGATTATACGACGTGCCGCTGACGCGGTTGTAATTGGACTGCGTAACCTCGACCGTCATTTTGACGGCGGGCACCTCTTCCAAAATGTCGTCCATCACGATGTAGCCGCGGCTCTTAAGCGCCGCGTCGCCCGTGACGCTGACGGCGACGTTGGCAAAGACCTTCTGCCGCGTCAGCGTGCCGTCGGAAGCGACCAGCGCGCTCCAGCAGATGATGGCCGCCAGTGCGGAAACGGTGATGAGAAACGGCTTGCTGGCCGCCACGCCGGCGATCATCCGCCGCAGTTTGAGGAACGGGCCGCGCCCCTCAGGCTTTCTTGTCGGCCTGCTGTTCATCATGGGCGCTCTTCCTCCTTTGCCTGAAGTGGAGCAGCGGCATGCGGGCGTCGCTGTCCTGCGTGTCATAAATGCCGTGGAGAATCTGCCTCAGGGATGCTTCATCCAGATGGCGGACGAGCCTGCCGCCCTCGGCCATGGAAATGATGCCCGTCTCCTCGGAGACGATAAACACCTTTGCATCCGAAATTTCGCTCACGCCGAGGCCCGCGCGGTGGCGCGTGCCCAAGTCGCGGCCCACGCCTGTGGTATCGGACAGGCGCAGCAAACACGCCGCCGCAATCACACGGTCGCCGCGAATCACCACCGCGCCGTCATGGAGCGGCGTGTTCGGCTCAAAGATATTTTCAATCAGCGGCTGAGAGATGAGGCCGTCCACATGCGTGCCTGTCGCGATAACGTCGTTCAGGCGAATCTTGTTTTCAATGACAATCAGCGCGCCAACCTTGCGCCGGGCCATATGTTCCAGCGCGAGGATCATTTCGTCGATGATCAGCTCGGTATTGCCTTCCTGCGCAATCCTGCCCGTTCCGTCGAAGACGCTGTTGTTGCCCAGCTCTTCCAAAATGCGCCGGATTTCGGATTGAAACAGCACAATCAGCAGCACCGGCCCGGCGTTGATCATCCACGCGAGCAGGGCGTGAATGGTGCGCATGCCGAGCACGTCGCTCAGCCATGTGGCCAGCAGCAGAATGATGATACCCTTGATGGTCTGCGACACGCGCGTCTGCCTGACGTGCACGAGCAGCTCATAAATGATGATGGTCAGCAGCAGGATATCGATCAGGTCGATCAGACGCGGCCTGTTGAATACGTTCCACAGGATTGCGGATATCTGTTCCCCAATCGCGTTCAAGGCACTTCCTCCCATCTATAACGGCATGTGTTTCTATTATACACCATTGTGATTCTTTCGGACAGGGGCTATCGATTGTTATTTTTGTAAAAATTTGTAGGCTGTGCCCACACCCATTTCCGATATTATTTCTTCGTTCAACATTTTTGGGCGAACGCGGCCCAACTTCTGCTTAGATGATAAAAATATTCTCCCCCGCATGGGAGGGAGAACAATTTTTCCGTTTTCTGCGCTTCAGTCAGACGCTCGCGCCGTCCGCATGCGCACTCGTCGTGTGCGTCGTCTCGCGTGGCGAAAAGAGCATGGAGATGCTCCACAGCCCCGCCGCGCCCACAATGGTATACAGCACGCGGGAAACCAGCGCCGCCTGCCCGCCGAACAGGAAGGCAATCAAGTCAAACTGAAACAGGCCGACAAGCCCCCAGTTGATCGCGCCGATAATCACCAGCAGCAGAGAAAAACGATCCATGACATCCACTCCTTTCCGCCAAGCAGTCTGCGCGGAAAGGCGCGGTTTTATTCGGTTTTTTTCGCGCCGGGAAACTCGATCACCTTGCCCCGATCCATGTGTGCTTCCTGCGGCCACGCGCGGGCGGGCACGTCGGTCAGCAGCCCTTCCCGGATGCAGGCGTTCACCAGCCGCACCGCGTAGCTGAGCGCGGCTTCCGGCGGATAGCCGATGGTTTCAGAAAGCGTCAGCAGTTCATCATAGGTAGCCTGCCCGATTTCCATGGTGATTTTGGGGCGCATGCACAGCCCTCCTTGCAAAGATTCGCCTTTTTCGCGACCGTTGTCACATCGCATCCGCTTCGTCGGTTTGCAGCACCAGCATGTCCGAAACCTTATCCCGCCTGGAAACACAGACGCGGACGTCGTTTCCCACGTCGAAGCCCGCCGACGAAAGCGCGCCGCATACCGTATTATATGCCAGTTCGGGTAAATTATTGTCAGTCGAAAGATGAGAAAGAAACACGGCGCGCGTGCCCCGCGCCGCCAATTCGCACAGCGCGCGGGCGCAGTCCTCGTTGTTCAGGTGCCCCTTTCGGCTCAAAATGCGCTGCTTGAGCCGCTGGGGATACGGCCCGCGGCGAACCATTTCCACGTCATGGTTCGCCTCCAGCACCAGCGCCTGACAACCGGATACCGCGTTCATCCATGTGTCGTTGATATGCCCGATATCCGTCGCCACGCCGCAGCGCAGTCCCTGACAGTCAAACGCAAACCCGACGGGATCGGCCGCGTCGTGCGGAATCGGGAAGGGATTGACGTTCAGCGCGCCGATATAAAAATCCTCCCCGGTATAGAATGTGCGCACGCATTTGGACGGAATGCCGCTTTCCTTTTGCACAATGCCCTGCCACGTGCCCTCGTTGGCATAGACCGGCAGGCCGAAGCGGCGGCAGAGCACGCCCAGCCCGCGGACATGATCCACGTGCTCGTGCGTCACAAGAATCGCGTCGATTTCCCGAATATCCACACCGATTTCGCGCAGATTGGCTTCCACCCGCGTGGCGCTCACCCCGGCGTCCACCAGGAGCTTCACGCCGCCGCAGGCCACATAAACGCTGTTTCCCGAAGAGCCGGAAAACAGCGGGCAAAGTGTGAGCTGCATGTCTTTACAAATTCCTCTCTATCCGTTACAATCCATAGATGTATTATAGCGCAATTTTTCCGCTGCGTAAAGCCGCGTAAAGGAGAACAAAGATCATGGAGCATTACCGCCTGTGGGGGCGCATCCTCTCCCATCACCGCATCGTCAAAAACGAAACCGTCGAAATTCACGACGGCGACATCGAATCCGCGTTTCTGGAGCTTTGCCGCCGCTTTGACGTGCAGCGCCCGCTTCAACTGCCCAAGCACAACCGCGAGTGGGAAAAGTTCGGCCGCACGTTCTATACTCAGGAGCATTTCACCGAGTCCATCGGCTTTGATAAGCTGGAAGTCGAGCTGCTCACCCCGGACGGCGAAAAGAAGCACAGCGGCCCGCGCACCCCGCTGATGGACGCGTGAGCGCGCCGGTCGTCGGCCGCTTTGCTCCCACGCCGAGCGGACGGCTGCACCTGGGCAACCTGCTCTGCGCGCTGATCGCCTATCTTTCTGTCCGACATCGGGATGGGCGCTTTCTGCTGCGCATCGAGGATCTGGACAAACCGCGCTGCCCCAGGCGCCTGTGCGACGCGGCTCTATCCGATTTGACATGGCTGGGCCTGATCTGGGATGAGCCGCCGCTTGTGCAGAGCGAGCGCACAGAACTTTATCAGAGCTATTTCGACATGCTCGATGAAAAGAGGCTGATTTACCCCTGCTTCTGCACCCGCGCCCAGCTCCACGCCGCCGACGCGCCCAACCGCGGCGACGACACGCCCGTTTACGGCGGCGCGTGCGCGCGTCTTTCGGCGGAGGAAATCGCCGAAAAGATGAAAACCCGCCGCCCTGCCTATCGCCTGCGCGTGCCGGATGAAATCGTCGCCGTGCGCGACCGCCATTACGGATTGTATGCGGAAAACCTCGCGCACGACTGCGGCGACTTCATCCTCCGCCGCTCGGACGGGCTTTTCGGCTATCAGCTCGCCGTCGTCGTCGATGACGCGCTCAGCGGCGTCAGCGAAATCGTGCGCGGGCACGACATTCTTTCCTCCACGCCGAGGCAGATTTATCTCCAGCGTCTTCTGGGTTTTGAAACGCCCGAATATGCGCACATCCCCCTGCTGGAAGACGCGCAGGGCCGCCGTCTGGCCAAACGCGACGGCGATACGGATTTGACTGCCCTCGCCAAACGCTTTTCCCGCGAAGAAATTCTCGGCATGCTGGCTTGCAGCGCGGGGCTTCTTGACGAAAACCGCCCCGCAACGATGCAGGAGCTGATCGACACGTTCGATTGGAAGAAAGTCAGGACAGAGGATATGCGGCTTCCGCTGTCTTTCTGAATTCATCAGAAACGGGGCTGTTCAAACCGAACAGCCCCGTTTTGTTATGCCTTTTTTACGCTTCCGCCGCAACAGCCGCGCCCTCGACAGTTACGCTCTGCTCCTGAAGCTCCTTCTCGGCGATGAGATCCTCAATGGTCTCCTTCGTGCGCATCAGGTCTTCGACGGACATGGTCTCAAAGCCTGCGGTCGGGGTCTTCACCTTCACGCCGTGGCGGTTGAGGAACGCGTCCACCTTCTCCTCGTTGTGCTTGTAGACGGCAAAGCCCACCAGGCTCGCGCCCACGCCGATCAAAACGCCCTTAACCATCGGATTATTCCAGCCAACCATAATTTTTTCCTCCTGCTTTGTTATTTCAATTTCATACTGTTTCTTCAATGACTTATATATTCGCTCTCAACAGGATTTCGTTTTCTGCCGTTTATTTCCGCCACCGGCGGCAACAGCCGAAAACCTCTTTGGAATCCTTCGGCCACAAATACATTTTAGTCTTTCTATGAAACAGTATTGAATCACACTTTTCCATTTATCGCAAAGCGATAAATGAAGTGGGAAATCCAAGAACCTCAGGTTCTTGGTGGGGGACTGGGGGGCAAAGCCCCCAGCGTCATCCCTTCTTCGCCATCATTTCCATGCCGCGCTGAAGCATGCTGCCCGCGTAGGCCACGCCGCCTCCGTCGCCGCTGCCCTTCACCGGGGTCAGGCTGATGGAGTTGCCCGCGCGCCGTACCATGTAGACCTGCTCGCGCGGCTCCTGCGGAATCAGATGGCGGCCAAACGTCAGCGCCCACGCCAGCGCGCTGGCCTGCATGCCGTTCGTCTTGCCGATGGAATTGATTAAGTATACCACAGACATGACTTCCGGGTCAAAACTGCCGCGCGCGTGCAGCTCCTGATAGCCGTGCTCGGCCACCGCCGCCAGCGTCGCACCGACTGAAAGCCAGCGCGTGAACCGTGTCAGCGTCGAACCCATCAGCGTCAGCGATCCGTCCAGCGCAATGCAGCACAGCGCCAGATAGCCGCTCGGCGCCATCGAAAAGCCTTCCTCTTCGGAATGCTTGATGTGCAGCAGCGCCGTGCCGACCAGCCCCGCGTAAACCGCGCCGATTTTCACCAGCAGCTGTTCTTCTGTCGCCGTCAGCTGGTCGTATTCGCACAGCAGCGTCCCGATGCGCGGGTTGTAACGGCAGCGCGTCACGCCCTTGATGCCCAGAAACGGCACGTCGCTCTTAATCGGCTTTTCCAGCTGAAAACGGATGCGCCCCGGCATCGCGCTGAGCACTTCGAGGTGAAGCGCTCCTTTTTCGTTTCTCATCGATCAGCGGCCCTCCATCGGCGGGAAAAACATCAGCCGCAGCGAATTCGCAACAACCAGAATCGTAGACGCGTTGTGCATCAGCGCGCTCATCATCACGGAAATACCGCTGGCCGCGCCCAGAATCAGGCCGACCGTGTTGATGCCGATGACGATGGCAAAGTTCTGCTGCACGATGTGCATCGTCGCGCGGGAGAGCTTGCGCAGTTCGGGAATCATCATCGGATCGTCGCGGCTGATGACCACGTCGCTGGTCTCCATCGCGATATCCGTGGACTTGCTGCCCAGCGAAATGCCCACGTCCGCATACGCCAGCGCGGGCGCGTCGTTGATGCCGTCGCCGACCATCACCACGCCGTTGCCCTGCGTCTGCAAGCGAAGCACCGCTTCCGCCTTCTGTTCCGGCAGGAGCTGCGCCCTGAAACCGTCCACGCCGACCTGTTCGGCCACGGCGCGCGCCTGCGGTTCCATATCGCCCGTCAAAATCTCAATGTCGCCCACGCCGTCATAGCGCAGAGCGTTGACCGCGCGGCGCACGTTGTCGCGCGGGCTGTCCATCGCGAACAGCACGGCCACAATCCTGTCATCCACGCCGACGTAATTGGGAATCGCGCCCTGACCGTCCGGAATCGCCTTCGTGGTGGTCACGCCGTTTTCCTTCATGTATTTCATGTTGCCGACGCGGACGATATGCCCGTCCACATCGGTTCGGCTGCCGCGCGAAACCTCGGTGATAATCTCGCCATGGTCGAGCGCCTGCGCGCCGATCTGGCGACCATAGCCCAGAATCGCGCTGGCCAGCGGATGCGTGCTGGTTTCCTCAGCCGCCATCGCGTAGGCCAGCACCTCGCGCTCATCCATCTCGTCATCCAGAACGGTCATGGAAACGACCTTCGGCTTGCCCTCGGTCACGGTGCCGGTCTTATCCAGCAGCACGGTGTTCGCGCCGCTCATCTGCTCAATATAAGCGCCGCCCTTGATGAGCACGCCCTGCTTGACCGCCGTGTTGATCGCCGCGGAGAACGCCGTCGCCGTGGAGAGCTTGATGCCGCACGAATAATCGATGACCAGCATCTTGAGCGCCTTCTGTGCGTTATGCGTCACCAGCCAGACGGACAGGCAGAGCAGGAAGTTCAGCGGCACGAGATAATTCGAGAATTTATCCGCATAGCGCTGAATCGGCGCTTTTTTCAGCTCGCTGGCCTCCACCATGCCCACAATGCGGGCGACGACCGTCTGGTCGCCGACCTTGTTCGCCTTGACCTGAATGTTGCCGCTCTTGACCACCGTGCCCGCGAAGACCTCATCGCCCGCGCGCTTCTCAACCGGCACAAACTCGCCGGTAATCGCGCTCTGGTCGATCACGGCCACACCGGAGGCAATCACGCCGTCCACCGCAATCTTTTCGCCCGTGTGAACGGCTACGGTGTCGCCCGCGTGCAGCTGCGCAATCGGGGTGCGCGCCACGCGGCCATCCTCCAGCACCTTCCACACGTCGCCGTCGTCTGCGGAGAGCATCTTCTTGATGGAAGAACGCGTCCGCTCGATGGTGTAAGAAGTCATCAGCTCGGCCAGATCCGACAACGCCAAAATCATCAGCGCGGAGTGCGGCGTGCCAAGCATCAGGCTGGCGACGATGGAGGTCACGGTCAGGAAGTCGGCGTTGGGCCGCATGTCCTTCTTGAGTCCTTCGAGCGCGCTCCTTGTCATCGGCGCGGAAAGGCCGAGGCTCGCCAGCGCTTCCAGCGAGGTGAAATTCGCCAGCGCGCCGCCCAGCAGCGGGGCGGTAAAGAGCGTGTTGCCCAGCACCATTGCGCCCGCGTTCACCGCCAGCCGCTTGGCCAGACGGGCGGTCGTCATCGGCTGCTCAGCCGTTTCTTCCTTGCCGCTCGCGTGGCGCGCGCGCAGGGCGGGCATCGCATAGCGTGCCAGCACCATATCCGCGCATTCCACCAGCGCTGCGGAATCCAGCTTGTTTTGATCGTACTCCAGCAAAACGCTGCCCGTGCAGGGCGTCACCTGCACACGGCGCACGCCGGCAATCGTGGCCAGCTCCCCGGCCACGTCCATGCGCGCGTCAAATAAAAAGCCCAGCCCTTCAACCCGAAGGCGGAGCCTCCCCGGCAGGCTGCTGGCAATCTGTCCTTTCATCCAATCCTTGTTTGATTCTCTGCGAAGCATATTTCATCCCTCTTTAGCTTGCGGAAGCCTGAGAATCAGCCGCCGGCGCACAACCTGCTCCAACTGCTTTTCGTCGGCCTCTTCGGGCTTGATTTCCTTGGCGATTTCAAGTCCTGTGTCCACAACGATATCCACCCAGCGCAGAATCTGGCGGCTGCTGGTCGTCTGCGCGTCATAGAGCACGAGCGCCGTGCCGATGCGCGCGTTGACAGTGACATCCGTCACGCCGGGGAGCATCGTCAAAACATCCTGAACATAATGCAGATAGGGCAGCGCCTCTTTGGGCAGCTGCTCGCTGTGGCGAAAGCGCATGCGCAGCCGTCCCGGCAGGTCGCATTCCACACGCGGCTTGAGGCAGTGACGCAGAAACGTTTCTCCCACGATATTCACAGGCGATCCCCCCCGAAAAGACGGGCCGCCCACCACAAGAGCGTCATCGCGCCCGGCACAGCCAGACCCGCGAGCCGCCATTCTTTGATCGCCAGCACGGACAGCGCCGTTCCGGCGAGCATTTTGCCATCCATCAGGCCGTTGGTCGCGCCCATCACGCCGCGATCCACCGCGTCGAGAATGGTGTGCAGGCCGTTTTCCATGCGGCTCTTCTGTTTTCCGTTGATGGCCGCGTCCAGACCCAGCAGCTTGATGACCGCGCCTTCGATGACAGCGGCCTCAACCTTGCGCTCGTCATAACACACAAGCATGCTGCCCGTGCGCGGCTCAAGCTCCACGCGATGCACCACGCCCGTGCCGAGCAGCTGCTCACGAACCTGCAAAGCCTGCTCCATGCCGCCCGCAAGGGACGGCACAAACAGCCGCATGCGGCCGGGGATGCTGGCTCGCACCTCAAGAATCCCTTTGAAAGAGGGCAACTTCATCAAATTGTGCTGCGGCTCTTTCGGCGCGGACAGGGCCAGGACGCCCAGCACCGCCGCCGCAGTTAAACCGTAATTCATGCTTTTTCAACTCCATTTGGAAGTCGTTTGAAGGACGCGTTTTCCGCCTGTCAGCGTCTCCCTTTTTGCGTGTATACTGTATCACTTGCTCCGCCGTTTGTCAACACAAATTGCCGTCCCGTGCCGGAAAACAGGCGCAAAGGACGGCGATGAATTTCAACTTGTGATTCCGCGCGGTTTGGCCGTGTGCGCCGACTTCCGCAGATTCAAAATTCTCGGCGGAAGCGCAGGCGGCCTCAGGCGGCTTACTTCTCGGAAGCGTTCTCCGTGCAGAACAGTTCGATGCAGTTGTCAATCATCTCTTCATCCGCATCTTCGAGCATGCCCGCCGCCTGCCAGAAAGCGTACTCGCCTTCGTACATCTGGCCCAGCGCTTCGAGGTCGTCGCCATAGCGGAACTCGATGTGCCAGGTCGTCGCAGGGGTATCCGGCGAAAGGCAGATATAGGTGAACTCGCCCGCGTCCGCGTCGTCGGTCTTATAGGCATAGCAGGAAATGGCCTCCGGCAGCTCCTGCACATAGGTGTAGCTGTGGGAGAAAACCTCGTTGCCCGCTTCATCCAGACCGGTCACGGTGTTGCCGTCAAAGACGAACCTGCTCACGCCCTCGGTGAAGTAGCAGTCAAAGCGCATGCTCTCCGGATCGGCGGCATAAGCTTCCACGGCTTCCGGGCCGTAGATCTCGGCCGTGGTAGAAGCCCGCATCATGTCGGCGATCATCTGGGCGTTTTCCTCGCCGACGATCTCAGCGCTGTGGCTGAGCCACACGTCGTCATACTCCGGCTTGTTGAGCACGGAGAACAGCGGCACATACGTGCCCGCGACGTCCTCCATCAGCTGAACAGGATCAATCGTTTCCTCAGCCACAGCAAAAGGCATAGCCAGCATAAAGACAGCAAGGGTCACCAATGAAATGATCTTTTTCATTCTCATACATTCCTTTCTTTATGTTAGTTTTAGCTAACTTACAGACTTATCATAACACTTTTTCTAATTTCTTTCAAGATCAAAAAAGCGCTTTTTTCAGCGCCTTTCTCATTTTGTTAGTTTTTACTAATTTCAGAATTTTACTTTCTGCCCCAGATCACGCCCATCTGCCCCAGCACCAGCGGCGTATTGAGGAAGCGCGGCGCATAATCCGGCTTGCGCGTATCCTCAAAATGGATTTCCTTTACACGCGGGCGGAGCTGCTCCACGAACGCGTTGATGTCGCCGTAGACCCGCTTGTCAAAATACGTATCCTGAATGACGAACGCCGCACCGGGCTTGAGCACGCGCAGCATTTCCTGAAACAGCGCCAGTTTATCCGGCTGACTGCGCACCTCGTGAAAGACAAAATTGCTCACCGCGCCGTCGAACGTTTCATCCACAAACGACAGCTTCGCCGCGTCGCCCGCGCGGAAGGAGACGTGCGCCGCCACGTTTTCCAGCTTTGCGTTCTCCTCGCACTGGCTCTGGCTGTATCCCCACATTTTGCCCCAGCTGTCAATGCCGACGACGCGGAGCTGCGGCCACTTCTTCGCGGCCTTAATCGTCAGCGCGCCATTGCCGCAGCCGATATCCAGCAGCATCCCTTTGCCGGAAAAGCTCGATTTGCGCAGGCGCTCGATCACATCGTCCAGAACATAGCTCTGCACCTGTCCGCCCGTGTAGGAAAGCGCCATACGCGCGCGAAGCATATAATAGGCATACACCAGCGCGCCCAGAGAAAACACCGTCAGCACCGAGCTGAGCCAGCCCACGACGTTTTTCAGCGCGTTGCCCGCAAAGAGCAGCGCCAGTGCCGCCGCCAGGCTGACCATCACCAGCGAATACGGAATCCAGTTGCCATACTGCGGCCCCTTTTTGCCAAAATCCGGCGTTTCGTTCTTCATTCGGAAATCATCCTTTCCATTGTTAGTTTCCGCTAATCGCAGTCTATTATATCGGTTTGCGCCGCTTTGTGTCAAGCCCGTTCCGTTTCACTCAAACGAAAAAGGCGGAGCGCAAAGCCCCGCCTGAAATTCATAGCGTTTTCTTTTGTTGAAGCGCATGCGCGAGCGCCGCCAGCGCCAGCGGCATGAGATAGATGATCGGAAAACCGTATCGCTCCTGATTGGCGATGCAGGGGCCGAACGGCAGAAAAAACAGCGTGACCGTCAGCGGCAGGAGCAGCATGCCCATGCCGCGCGCCCTGCGGCTCCCCGCAATCGCGCAAGCGCCCAGCAGCACTGCGCAGTAAAAGCCCAGCGTGTTGAGCTGAAGCGCAAACGGAAGGGTCAGCGCCGCCGTGCGCAGATTCGCTTCCGCCGCTTCAAGCTTTTCCAGACCTTCACTCCGGTGGATATCCAGCGCCGCTTCTTCCTCTTCGGAAAGGCCCGTGCCGACAAACCATGCCAGATTATAGCTGCTCACGTCAAACAGCAGCGCATTTTGAATGAGCGTCGCCGACAGGCAGCAGGCGGGATGGCGCAGCGCCAATCCGACCCATACTTTTAAATAAGCTATGCGCTCCGCCGCCGTGGATTCCTTTCGATAAACGGCTTTCACCGGATCGGACAAATCCGGTCGATAGCGATCCGCCAGCTGGTCGTAAATGAGCACGCGGTCGATGACCGCCCGTTCCTCATCCGTGATTTCCGATTCATATTCCGAAACAAAACGCGCGGTCTGCTGAAAAGGCAGCGAGAGCATCTCCTTTGGGCTGTTTTCAATCGGTTCCACCGACCGGGCGACCGCCGCGTCAAATCCCGCGCCCAGCAGCATCGGCAGCACAACCGCCGCGCAGACCGTGCCGACGGCGGCCCTTCGATGGCTTTTGACCGCCCGGCAAATCAGCGCAATCCCAGCGGGAATCCAGATGAGCAGTCCGTTGTTGCGGATCTTGAGCAGCACAAAGCCCGCAAGCATCATCCGCAGCACAAAACCCCGGCTGCCGAAATAGGACGCGTCTTCCAGATACCGAACGCGCACCATTTCGCAGAGCATCAGCAACATGGCGTAACTGTACGGCACATCCTTGAGCATGACCGTGATATTGTCGCAGTATACCGTGCCCAGCGCGCACACCGCCAGCGAAAGCGCCCTCAGCCAGACCGGCGCGCAGAGCCTGCGCATGAGCATCTGACTGTAACCGACAACCGCCGCCCCAAAGACGGCCTGAGCCAGAATATAGAGGAACACGCCAAGATTGCCGCTGCCCAGCAGCCGCCCCGCGCCGATGCACAGCTTGATCAGCGCCGTGCCGAACGTCGGATGATCCGCGTTCCACGGCTCCCAGCCCAACGCCTGCCGAAACTGCGACGCGGTATCCGAGTTCATTGCGACCGGATAGCTGACCGCCAGATGCGGCAGCCAGCACAGCAGAACAACGGCCGTGCAGAACAGCATCGTATGCGCCCGATACGCGCTCAGCAGCGCGCCGTTTTTTGCCGGGCGCACATCCAGCCGTCCATCCAGCCCGGCTTCCAGCAGGCGGAAAAGCAGCTCAAACAGGCTCGCCATGCCCAGCGCCAGGACGACTGCTTTAAGCGTCTGACTGTCGGACAGAAACGGCTGATTCAGGCTGTCCGTGTTGCTCACGCTGACCGCAACCACCTGCCACGCGCCCATCATCAACGCCGCCAGCTTCACGCGGCCGCTTGACCGGGTCAGCTTTTCATCCGCCCATTCAAGTGCCAGAAAGCCCGCCAGCGCCGCCAGCGCCACCGCGCCGCTCGTCCCGGTCAGGGATTCGCCGAGGTTGACGTAGTTGTTGCCGCTGCGCAGATTCAAATCCACAAACAGCGCCCACGCCGTCAGCACGGCTCGCAGCGCGTTTTTAGCTTTCACGGTTTTCATTTATTCTTCGTCACGTAGACCGCCGATGCGACAGGCACATCCTGCTCCGCGCCGGACTTCGTATAGGCGCCGTCTGCCGGAAGGGTGATGGCCTCGCCGACCAGATAGAACGTCAGCACATCGCCCGCCTGCACCTCGTCCGACGTGGAGAGGACGACATACATCGCGTCCTGCCAGACGCCGGTGGAAGGATTGGTGACGCAGATCAGCGCGCACGGCCTGCCGTCATAATCGGTGAAATCCATAACTTTGCCGCGCAGAATAAACCGCTTGCCGGCGTATTTCGCCGGATCCTGAGCAAGATCGTCATAGCTCAGCGCAATCATCTTCTGCCGGAACTGCGCAATCTGCTCGCGCTGCGTCCATTCGCGGGTGAGGGTGATCGTGCGGGTGGTCTGCGCGAAACCTTCCGCTTTGACGCGCAAAGTGAAGGTTTCCGTGCCTGCCTCTTCCATAAACACGCGGACGGCAAACGCGCCGTTTTTGCCCGCCTTGACGTTGGTGTTCGTTCCCTTACCGTCGATATACACGGTGGCGTTCGGTTCGGTCACGCCGCGCACGGTCACGTTTTCTCCGGTGAACGCCGTGTCCTCCGGTTCGGTGATGTCAAGCCGTGCATCCGGCATTTCATAGCGAATGGTGAACAGCGCAGTATCCTCGCCCGCGGTCACAACGACCTCGACGTCGCCCTCTTCCGGCAATTTCACCTTGACGGAGAAACTTCCGTCCTTTTTCGTGCTCGTTTTGGCGATCTGCTTCCCGTTCGCTTCCACCCGGATTTCCGCGGAGGGCGCCGCTTCGCCGGAAAGGGTGAGCTGCGCCGAAGCCGTGAATGCCGGAACGCCGTCCAGCTTCAACGCCCCGCTCGTTTCCACCTCGGCTTCGCCGACGACGGGTTCGGGCGTGGCGGTCGGCTGCGGCGTGGCGGTAGCCTGCGGGGTCGGCGTCGCCTCGCTGACGGAGGACAGCAGCTTCACACCCTCCAGCAGCCGCTCCATGCGCGCGTCGTCATCCGCGTCCGGTTCGCGCCCCACAATGGTCTGCTCGATCATGTACAGCCTGCCGAGATGCAGCGTCGCATAGCGCAGACTGTACACCGGCATGGAGGCATACATCGCCGAACTGGTCAGCCGCACGCACGCGGGCGTAGTGTCCACATAAGCGCAGGTTTCATACAGCCCGCTCATCTCAAACTGCGCCAGGAAGGACAGCCGCTGCTCCTGCGTCAGCTCGTCCATATCCTTCACATCGCCAAACTTTCCCGCGTCCGTCACGCTGACGGCAATCTGCCCGCCGTCGTTCGGGATGACCTCCATCACAATGCCGGAGGCCACATAGCTGGCCAGCACGGCCTCGCTGCTCGTCCCCAGCGATTTCAGCAGCTCTTCGTGCTCGCTCAGATTGGTCTGCGTCAGCACGGTTTCATCTTCCCGCTGCGTATAGCGGAATCCTTCGTAAGGGAAAACATAGGTCGCCGTCTGCGCCAGCGCGCCTGCGCCCATCGCAAGCAGCGCGGCGCAAAGCAGCGCGCAAACCTGTTGCTTCATGAGAAAACCTCCTTTATGCGGTCTTCAAATCCCTGCCGCGGGCCGTGAGCATCGCCATGGAAAACATCATCACGGCGTTCATCGGCGACATCGCCCCCAGCGGTTCGCTCTCCATCAGGGAGGTCAGCAGCGCCGCCACGACGATCATCGCCAGCACGCGGTCTCCGGCATGCGCGCGCCCCTTTGGCGCGAAGAAAGCGCGGCACATCGGCCCCGCCATCGAGCCGAAGAAACAGCAGAGCAGCGCAAAACCGATCAGGCCGTAATTGGTGATGAAGCCCAGATATGCGTTGTGCGTCGTCATGCCGTCCGTAATCGCGCTGATCTTGCCCAGGCCGAAACCGATCACCATGTTCTTCGGCTCTTCCTGCCACGCGGCGATCACCTTGCCCCAAATCGTCGTGCGGTCTGTAAACGTCATATCGCCGAAGCCGCGTCCCAGCAGCTCCTGCTTATCTGCGGCCTGCGGCTCATCCGGCTGCTGCGCTTCTTCCGCGACAGCCGACGCAAAAACCGACGCTTCCTTCTTGCCGCTCAAAACCGACTCGTAATGGCGGATAGCCGAATCCGTCATCACCGCCGCGCCCATATAGCCGCCGACGAGCACCGCGACGCCCGCCGCGACAGCAGCCAGCTGGCGCAGACTCTTTTTGGGAATCGCCGCGCTTCCCGCAACCACGCCGTAGCAGCCGACCGCCCATGCGCCCAGCATCGAATAGCGCGCGGTTCGGCTCTGTGAAAGCACAACGACCGCCGCCATCATCAGGGAGGGAATCAGGTGCGCCAGTTTGGCCAGCGGATGCCTGCGCCGCACCACGCCCAGCAGGCTCATCAGGGTGCAGCACACGGCGAACATGCCGGTCGTGTTATAGTGAAAACCGGCGGAGAGGAAATACATGTTTTCGTAAACGCCGAAAGGCGTTTCGGAAAGCTCCGTGCCGAACGTCTGTACGGTGAACGCGCAGTAGAGCAGCAGCGCGCCCATCACAAAGGACAGCGCGGCAAACAGCGCGCCGGCCACGTCCAGCAGCATTTCCCGCCGCTGTACCGTCTCCTCCGTGATCAGCGCATATACGCCGAAGAACGCCACCATGCAGTGGAACCAGTCGTTGGCGTTGATCGCCGTCAGGCCGAAACGGATGCCGAACGGCACGACGATCCACGCGTAAAGCAGCACCAGAAAGCGGATATCCGCATGCGGCTCAAGCTTTCTCTCCTGCGCCCGGCAGAGGCGGAGCAGGCAGAGCGCGCCGCCCCAGGGCAGAACCACAAAGCGGTTAAACGCGGCAATCGAATCGACATACCACGCCAGCACGTCGGTGGAAAGGAAGCTGTAACTGACAAACGCAACGAACAGGAATACGCTTTCATTCTGCGCGATGGAAAGCAAAGCGCCGCGAATCTTTTGTGCTCTTGTTTGATTGAGACTCATTCCATTCTCCTTGCACTCAAAAATCCAAAAAGGGCGGGGAGGATTACTCCTCCACGCCCAGCACATCGACGACAGCCGGGCTTTCCGGCGCGGCAACGATTTCCTGCGTTTCATTCACAGGCTGATTTTCGGCCTGATTGACCGGCTTGCGCGGTCCGCGGCGGCGGTTGCTGCGGCGGCGGTTGTTCGGCCTGTCGCTCTGCGGCTTTTCGGCGCTCTTTTCATGGCGCTCCGGCTGGTTTTTCAGCATGATGACCACGCGGCGGTTCGGCTCCTCGCCCTCCGAATGGGTGGTCACAGCCGGATGATTTTGCAGCGCGGTGTGCAGCACGCGGCGCTCATACGGGTTCATCGGTTCGAGCACAACCTTGCGCCCGGTCTTAACCGCGCGGTTGGCCATGCGCTGCGCCAGGCGGCGCAGACTGTCTTCGCGCTTGGCGCGGTAGTTTTCGGTATCCAGCGTGACGCGGATATAGCCCTCGCGGCCCTTGTTCACCTGAAGGCTGGTGAGATACTGGAGCGCGTCGAGCGTCTCGCCGCGGCGGCCGATGAGAATGCCCAGCGTGTCGCCGATCATGTGGATGGAGAGGTTATCCGCCTTGCTTTCGTCCACATAAACGTCCACCTTCACGCCCATGCGGTCGGTCACGTCCATCAGGAATTTCTGCGCGCGGCCCGCCGGGGTGTCTTCCGGATGGATGACGGGCGGCTCGGTCGGCGCAAAGGTCTCGGCGGGAACCATCGGCGCGAAATCGCGCTCCTCGCCCTCTTCGCGGGCGGGGCGCGGCGGGCGCGGTTTGCGCTCACGCAGCGGCTTCAGCGCTTCCGGCTTCTTTTCCGGCACGGCCTCAGCTTTCGGCTTCTCCTGACTGATTTCCGGCTTGGCCTCGGCCTTCGGCGCGGCCGGCTTGACCTCCGGTTTGGCCTCGGCCTTAGCCGGGGCGGTCTTCGGGGCTTCCGGTTGGCTCACGGGCTTCGGCGCTTCCGCCTTGGGATCGGCGGGCTTGGCGGGTGCGGGCTTCGGCGCGGCCGACTTGGCGGCGGACTTCTTTTTCTGATCGCTCAGGCTGAAGCTGCCCAGCAGGTCGCTCAGACCGTGGTCGTCCTCGCGCTCGTCGTCCATCACGGTCAGACGCACGCAGGCGGGCTTGCTGCCGAACAGGCCGAACAGGCCCTTCGCGCCCTCCTGAAGTACATCGACGTGAACGTCGGCAATGGTGACGCCCAGCTCAGCCAGACCGTTGTCGATGGCCTCCTTCGTCGTTTTGCCGGTAAATTCCTTGATTTTCATCAGATGCCAACCTCCTCAGCCTTGGCCGCCTTGCGGTCCTGCTGCTCAAAGTACTTGTTGAAGCAAATCTGTTCGACGATGGCGTAGATGTTGGAAACCACCCAATAGAGGGCAAACGCGGAGTTGTAGCTGGCGCAGAAATAGAGGGACATGAAGGTCATCACGTAGATCATCATCTTCTGGCTGCCCGCCTGAGAGGGATCCATCGCGGTGTTATTCATGGTCAGCTTCTGCATGAAGATCTGAGAAACGACGGAGAGAATCGGCAGCAGGAACCAGCCGTTGCCCTCCTGATAGATGCTGAAACGAATCAGGCCGAGGATGTTCAGGTTGCCCAGACCCGCAACCGGCGCGATATACGGCGCATAGGTCGCGGAGTCGATGAACGGGGTCACCACGTCGGTGATGTAAGTCGTCAGATCGGACGCGCTGGCAAAGCTGAGCGCCTGCGGAATCACGCCGTCGGCGAAGAGCTTGGCGCTCACGTCGTTCCAGACCTTGTAATCCACCAGGCGGAGGGACTGCACGTCCGGCATGTAGGTGGCAAACGGGCTGTCCGGCATCCAGAGGTTCTTGATCCACAGGAACGGCTCAACCAGCGTGTGCGGGTCGATCTCCGGGTTGTGGTAGAAGGTCAAGAACTGGGAGACGAGCTGCTCGTTGGCGAACGTGCGCAGCGCGTAGAACATGGCGAAGAGGATGACCATTGAAATGAGCATCGGCAGGCAGGAGCCCATCGGGTTGACGCCCTCCTTGCGGTACAGCTCCTGGAGCTTCTGGTTGAGCTTCTCCTGATCGTCCTTATATTTTTCCTGGAGAGCGGCCGCCTTGGGCTGGATGGTCGTCATGCGCATGGTGGAGCGGCGGCTCTTGAGGTTGAGCGGCATGACCACCAGCTTGATGAGAATGGTAAAGACGATGATCGTCAGCGCGTAATTGTTGATGAGCGTATGCAGCGCTTTGATAAGCGTCAGCAGCAGCGAATTGAGAAAACTCATGGACGAAACGTCCTCCTTGCATCAAGAATTGTCCTCGGCCTTCTTGCCGGAATGAACGGCCTTTCCCGCCGGGGGATAAACGACTTTTTTGTCAGCTGTTTTCGATTTTCGGTTTCGTTTCGGGGGCACGGGATCATAAAAGCTCCCCTTATAGAGGGGCTGGCAGCGCAGCAGCCGCCGGATGGCCAGATAACTGCCGTAAATCGCGCCGTGCCGCTCGATGGCCTGCATCGCGTAGGTGGAGCAGGTCGGCGTAAACGGACAGCAGGGCGCGTGCATCGGGCTGAGAAACCGCCGGTAAAAGCGGATCAGCGCCAGCAGCAGGCGCCTGATCACGGCTGAGCCGCCGCCTTTGCGGCAGGCTGCCGCCTGTTCTGCCCGTCCGGCAGAAGCAGGTTCTGTTTGCGCAGCAGATACTGCATGGAACGGCCCAGCTTCTCAAACTCCGCCTCGGCAGACGGCTGGCGGGCAATGAACACATACAGCCCCGGCTTCATATTGGGCAGCAGCGGCACGCATGCGGCGCGCAGACGGCGCTTGATGCGGTTGCGCTGCACGGCGCAGCCGAGCTTTTTGCCCACCGAGAAGCCCACCTTGAGCGCCGGGCCGCGCACATAGAGCAGCACCATTTCCCGCGCTCCGGCGGACGAACCCCGGCGATAGACATATTTGAACTGCGCGTTCTTTTTCAGGCTGTAAGTTCTTTGCAAATTAACAACGCTCTCCTCGGTTGACGCCAAAAACGGCAAATGAAAGAAAAAGGCCCGCTCCCGGTCTTTGCCGGGCCGGACCGAACGCTTTGGGATAAGCCCAAAACGGGTGCCGCCGATTGGCGGGCGCTGATTGTGAGTTCAATCAGACGGGATTGGAAACGGTCAGCTTCGCGCGGCCGCGGGCGCGGCGGCGGGCAAGAACCTTGCGGCCGTTCTTGGTGGACATACGGGAACGGAAGCCATGCACCTTCGCGCGCTGGCGCTTCTTGGGCTGATAAGTTCTGACAGACGATGCCATTGTTACACACTCCTATCATCAAGTGAATTTGAACAAATGTAGAATCGCGCCGCGGCAGGCGGCACGTTGTTCCATGCGAAAGCGATTATAGTATACTTCACCCGCCGCGTTGAAGTCAAGAAGAATTTCCTGTAAAAAGCGGATAAAACCATATTTTCCGCGAAATCCGGCTTCATCGGGCGTCAGACGCGGAAAAAGGCGGAACATCCCGCCTTTTTCCAAGTTTCCGCCCGAACCGTCAGGCTTTTCGTTTTTGGCCAAGCAGCGCAAACGCCGCCGTGCAGAGCGCGCAGAGCGCCAGCAGGCGCAGCGGCCTTGCGTCGTCCCCTGTCTTGGGCAGGTTCGACGTATCCGGCTTCGGGCTGACCTGAATTTCCGCCGTCAGCACCCGGCCGTCGTATGCGCCGCCCTGAAGCGCGACGGAAACCGTATGATTTCCTTCGCTGAGCCGATTGAGATACTTCCTGTGAATCGTCAGCAGGATGGAGCCGTTCTCCACGTCGTAATCCGCGCTGTCAAGCGGACTGCCGTCCACGGATACGGATTTGAAGTTCCCCGCGTCGAACCCGGAAATGCCTTCGCCGATATGCAGAATCAGGTTCTCCTGCGCCATATTTTCCATGTAGGCCGCGCTTCCGCGCATCCGAATTTTCGGATCGGGCGCCGGGGTCGGCGCAGGCGTGGCTGTCGGCGCAGCCGTCGGAGTTGCCGTCGGCGTAGCCGTCGAGGTTGCTGTCGGCGTAGCCGTCGGAGTCGCTGTCGGCGTAGCCGTCGGAGTCGCTGTCGGCGTAGCCGTCGGGGTTGCTGTCGGCGTCGGTGTGGGAGCCGCGATCGTGAAGCTGGTATTGTAACTCGTATTTACAGATAGAGGTTGATTTACAACACTAACACCGTCAGCCGAAGGGTACAGCACATCGCCTTTCACATCCGTCACCCGGTAATGCCCCGGCTTCAACGTATAGGGAATCAGAATGCCCAGCTGATGCTCTATCATATTTCCCTTCTCATCAAACCGCGCATACGAAATTGCAGGGTCCTGATCGATCGTTGGATTGGTCACCACCGTCGGTTCGTTGGTATCCTCGTTCGTGATTGTGAACGAAACGTTGCTCAGCGATACATCGCCTATGGTCATATCCGGTGACGGCGGATTTCCTATGTTCATCGCAAACAAAATCCGCAGCTGCCCGCTCTCGGGGCCCGGCTGCCCCGGCTCCACGCCGACGATGCTCAAATCCCCCCGCACACAGCCCGACAGCAGAAGCAAGGCCCCCAGCAGGAGGAGCGCAAGCGCCGCCCGTTTTCCTCTATTTTTCATAGCCTGACGTCCCTTCTTCGTTATAACAATATTTATCATATTCGTTATAGCGGCCCATGACGCCGATGTCAATTCAATTTCTGTTCATTTTTCTTTACGGCCCGTTTTCGGTTTTCCCCTGTCTTGACTTTATCCCGCCAAACAGCGTATAATAAGGCCAAATTGGGGTTTTGCCATCGGGTTTCGCTGGCATGCCTTGCCGATTTCCGCGCGTGCGCGCGTTTTTCCATCCACTTTATAAGGAGGCGTATTCTTTTATGCGTCGTATTGGTGTTTTGACTTCCGGCGGAGATTCTCCGGGCATGAACGCCGCCGTCATGGCGGTTGCGAAATCCGCGCGCTACTATGGCATGTCCCTCATCGGCATCAAGCGCGGCTACAACGGCACGCTCTGCAAGAGCCACCACATCGAGGATGACATGGTCGAACTGGATCTGGATACCATTCTGGATATCGCCGACCAGCCGGGCACGTATCTGCGCACCGCGCGGTGTCTCGACTTCCTGCGCCCCGAAATGCGCGTACACGCGGCCAACAACATCCGCGAAATGGGCATCGAGGGCATCGTCGTCATCGGCGGCGACGGCTCGTATCACGGCGCGATGGGTCTGTGCGAGCTGGGCATCCCCTGCGTGGGCATCCCCGGCACCATCGACAACGACCTGGCCTATACCGAGATGACGCTGGGCTATGACACCGCCGTCAACTCCTGCATCGACGATATCCGCGCCATCCGCGCGACCAGCCGCTCCCACGACCGTCCGGGCGTGGTGGAGGTCATGGGCCGCCACTGCGGCGATATCGCGCTGAAAGCCGCCGCCGGTTCCGGCGCGGAAATCTGCCTCGTGCCGGAGGTGTCGTGGTCGATTCAGGAAGCCGCCGACCGCCTCTCCCGTCTCATCGACATGGGCAACCCGCGCGCAACCGTCGTCGTCGCCGAGGGCGCGTGGGATTCCATGCAGCCCGCCGACTGGCGGCGCTACCTGATCGAGTCCGGCGCAAAGGGCATTCACGAAGACGATCCGATCAACACCGAAAAGCTCGCGCTGCTGCTCAAGCATAAATGCAAGTGCGAAGCGCGCCCAACCGTGCTCGGCTATACCCAGCGCGGCCGCACGCCGTCCGCTTACGACAGCTGGTTTGCCTTTGAAGCGGGCAACCTCGCCGTCAATCTGCTCCGCAACGGCATCGGTAATCAGGTCATCGGCATTAAGGATGGCCGCGTCTATTACCTGCCCATCGCCGAAGCCCTCAAGCAGAAGCGTGAGTTTAACCTTTCCCTGTATAATATGATCAATTCGCTGTAATCCGGGTATCGATGGGGCTGTTCATGTGCAACAGCCCCATTCTTATCCAAAGCGGCCTGAGGCCGCCCGCACTTCCGCCAAAGTCTGCAAATCCCAACGTCTTGCACACGCGGATCTTTTTATGCTGTTTCCCATCATTCAAAAAGCGGCCTGAGGCCGCCCGCGCTTCCGCCAAAGTCTGCAAGTCCCAACGTCTTGCGCACGCGGATCTTTTTTACGCCACTTCCCATGATTCAAAAAGCGGCCTGAGGCCTCCCGCGCTTCCGCCAAAGTCCGCAAAATCCGACGTTCCGCTCGCGCGGGTCTTTTTTACGCCACTTCCCATGATTCAAAAAGGAGCATCCCATGTTTGCCAGAAACCAATGCTTTGAAATGACCTGCGAATCCTTCGGTCAGGATGCTCAGGGCGTCTGCCGCCATGAGGGCATCGCCGTATTCGTTCCCGGCCTTCTTCCCGGCGAACGCGCGCTGGTGCGTATCGTCAAGCCGGAAAAGCGCTACGCTTTTGGCCGCATGGAAAAACTGCTGGAAAAAAGCCCTGACCGCACCGAGCCGTTCTGCCCGATCTATAAACGCTGCGGCGGCTGCGTCTGCCAGCACATGACCTACGAAGCCTCTCTCGCTTTCAAGCGCCAACAGGTGCAGGATCTTTTGGCGCGCGTCGGCGGGCTTTCCATCGAAGTGCCGCCCGTTCTGGGCATGAAGCATCCCTTCGGCTACCGCAATAAGGGCGCGTATCCCGTCGCACAGATCGGCGGCGCGCCCGCCTGCGGCTTCTTCGCCCCGCGCAGCCACGATCTCGTCCCCCTGCCCGAAAACGGATGCGCCATTCAGGGCGAGGATTCCGCCAAGGCCACGCAGGCCGTGCTGACGTGGATGCGCCAGCACAACGTGCCCGCCTACGACGAGCTGACCGGGCGCGGCCTCGTCCGCCACATCATGACCCGCTCGACCACCTCCGGTGAGCTGATGGTCGTCGTGGTCGTCACCCGCGCGGACATCCCAAAGGCTGACCGCCTGGTTGAGCTTTTGCGCGCCGTCGTTCCCGGTCTGTGCAGCGTCTGCCTGAGCGTCAACAGCCGACGCACCAACGTCATCCTCGGCACGGATATCCGCGTGCTCTGGGGTAAAGCCGCGATGGAAGATACGCTCTGCGGCCTGCATTTTGCCGTGTCGCCGCTCTCCTTCTTCCAAGTCAACCCGAAGCAGACCGAAAAACTATACGGCCTTGCACTGGATTACGCCGGTCTGACCGGAAACGAAACCGTTGTGGACGCTTACTGCGGCGCGGGAACGATCTCCCTGCTGCTGGCTCAGAAAGCGAAAAAAGTCATCGGCATTGAAATCGTGCCGGAGGCCATCCAAAATGCCAACGAAAACGCCGCGCGCAACAACATCGCCAACGCCGAGTTCCGCGTCGGCGCGACAGAAGAGCTGCTGCCCCAACTGGTCGCCGACGGCCTTCGCCCCGACGTCATCGTGCTCGATCCCCCGCGTAAGGGCTGCGACCCCGCCGTTTTACAAGCCATCATCGCCGCCGCGCCCCAACGCGTGGTCTATGTCTCCTGCGGCGCACCGACTCTTGCCCGCGACGCCAAGCTGCTTGCCGAGGGCGGCTATGCCGCCGAAAAGGTTCAGTGCGTCGATATGTTCTGCTGGACGGGCGCGGTGGAGACTGTAATGTTGCTGTCTAAACTTAAAGAGGCAAAACATATCGACATCGAGCTGAAGATGGATGAGCTTGACATCACCGAAGCTGAAAGCGAAAAGGGCGCGACGTACGAGGAAATCAAGGCGTATGTGCTTGAAAAGACCAGTCTGAAAGTATCGAGCCTCAACATTGCACAGGTCAAGCAGAAGCTGGGGATTATTGAGCGCGAGTGTTATAACAAGCCAAAGTCTGAGGATAGTCGGCAGCCCAGGTGCCCCAAAGAGAAGGAAGAGGCTATCATGGCTGCGCTTGAACACTTCAGAATGATATAAAAATGCGCCGCCTGCTGCATATCACATGCAGCAAGTGGCGCATTCTCTATTGCATTTTACAAGCGACACTTCTCAAAGCAAATCGGAAATACCGGCCGCCTTTGGCGGCTTATTTCTTCGCCTTTTTGCGCATGGAAACAAACGCCAGCAACGCAACGTTCGCGGCTTGCGCAACCTACCATACCGGCGGCTCATAGCCGACGATCTCGATGTTCATGGCGTTGCTGTTCACCACGGTGTACAGGATGTGCTTGGCGGTGTTCTTCAGGCAGTAGAGGGTGATGCGGTCCTCTGCCCGTTCGTTCTGGCTTCCATCGTCTTTTCCATTTCCGTCAGCATCCGACTGAAAAGACGTTCCATCTGATCTCGTCCAGCATTGTTGCCTTGACTCTTCATTCCCTGAAGCGCGGTTATAGCCGTCTGCGCAGCAAGTTCACGCCGACTGAGCTTTCCACCTTTCTAATCATATTACGACACCATCAAGCAAAACCCGCGTCACCTTTTAAATCCATATTATATCCAAGTATATTTCTTAAATTTAGGTATTATTGCCGTTTATTTGGGCCATATCGACCGTTTTTGCTCCATCACCCTATTGACAAACACCCTCTAGTGATATTATTATATTGTCAAGAAAGGAAGGTTCTTGCATCAAGGAGGTACCATCATATGGCAAGAAAAACAGGCATAAAACCCGCGCGGCGTTTCAACCGCCGTGCTGCGACGCCGTACATCCTGCTGGCGCCCATCCTCATCTACGTCGCTCTTCTGATGATCTGGCCGATGATCAACGTCTACGTAATGAGCCTGCAAAACTATCAGCTGCTCAAACCAAAGGAGCGCGCCTTTATCGGCTTTACAAACTACATCAACATCTTTACAAAAGATAAGCTATTCTTCAAAGCGCTGGGCAACTCCTTCTGGTGGGTTGTCATCAGCGTCGCTATCCAGACCGTGCTCGGTTTTTCTCTGGCTATGCTGCTGAACCAGAAATTCAAGGGCCGCGGCCTATACAGGGCTCTTGTCCTCTCCCCGTGGGCGGTAGCCGGCGTCATGGTCGGCATTATCTGGAGCCTCATCTACGGCGAGACTTACGGCGTACTCAACGATATCCTTAAGCACATCGGCATCATAGACAGAAACATCTCCTGGTTCTCCAGCGGCCGCTCCGCTATGGCCGCGGCCATCATCGCCAACGTCTGGCGCGGCATCCCGTTCTTCTGCCTTAATTATCTGTCCGCACTCTCCAGCATCAGCGATGACATTTACGAATCTGCCACCATCGACGGCGCAAACGGTGTGGTGACGCTCTTTAAAATCACCATCCCCATGATCAAGGATACGATCATCCTGACGACGCTGCTGCGATCCATCTGGACATTCAATGCCGTGGACCTCATCTATAGCCTGACATACGGCGGACCTAACAACGCAACGCTGACCGTGCCGCTCTATGTCATGACCACCTTCAAGACCAAACTCGACTACGGCTACGCCTCCGCGCTGGCCGGCGTTGCCACCATCATGATGATGGGCTTCGCCGTCGCCTACATCAAAATGGGCAAGCTCGGAAAGGAGGGTATGTACTGATGACGCTGCGTCAAAAGCGCATGATCAAGCGCATATTCCTGCTCTACATTCCCCTCGCAATCTTCCTTGTCTTTGTCCTTTCCCCGTTCTACTGGATTTTCGTTACCTCGCTCAAGGAATCCAAAGAGGTCTTTGCTACACCCATCACCTATTGGCCGAAGGCGCCAACGCTGGACAACTATATCAACCTGTTCACCAATCTGGGTTTTGGCACCTATTTTTCCAACAGCTTCAAGGTATCCATCTCCGTGACCACCATCGTCACCCTTCTGGCGCTCATCAGCGGCTTTGCCATGAGCCGCTACACCTTCAAGGGTAAAATGTTCGTCTACGTGCTGCTCCTGTGCACGCAGATGTTCCCGGCAGTCGTACTGATGATCCCGCTGTTCAAGACCATGAACTCGCTGGGTCTGATCAATAACCTGCTCTCGCTGATCATCATCTCCACCTGCACAAACCTCCCACTGTGCCTGTTCATGATGATGGGTCACTACAACGCCATCCCGCGCTCGCTTGAGGAAGCTGCGCAGGTAGACGGCTGTTCCCTGCTCTCCGCGGTGTTCCGTGTCGTGCTCCCCACCATGAAGCCCTGCATCGTCGCCACCGGCGCGTATGCATTTATCAACTCCTGGAACATCTTCGTCTATGCTACAGCGTTCATCACCCGCAAAGAGCACTACACTGTGCCGCTGGGTCTGAACATGTTCAAGGGCGAATTCAGCACCAACTATGGCGGCCTGGCCGCAGGCTGTGTGGTTGCGCTGCTGCCGGTACTGATTATCTTTGCCTTCATCCAGAAGCATCTCACGGGCGGCGTCACCGCCGGTGCGGTCAAAGGATAAGGGCAACGATGATAAATTAAAGAAAAGGAGACACCACGATGAAAAAGTTCCTTGTTCTGTTCCTGATGCTCGTGCTCTGCCTGGGCGCGATGACGTCCACCGCCAGCGCGCGTGAAAAGATCGAGTTCTGGTTCCACGCCGCTAACGAAACCAGCAACGCCGAGTACGAGAAGCTCTTCGGCATTCTGAATGAGATTCAGGATGAATATGAGTTTGTCTACACCGGCTTTGCCAGCAGCAACTTCGCCGATTCTCTGAACATGGCGATTGCAACGCAGACGATGCCCGACGTCATCAGCACGGGCTTCTCCAACATTACCAACTGGACCGCTCAGGACGCGCTGGTCGACATGACCCGTTACTTCGAGCAGTTCCCGGAGAAGGACTACATCAACGCTTCCCTGCTCGACAGCCTCAAGAGCATCGGCAAGGGCGCGCTTTACGGCGTCCCCTACAACTATAACCAGGACATCATCTGGTACAACACCAAGCTCTTCGCCGAGAACGGCATTGAGGCTGCCCCGTCCACCATCAGCGAGTTCATGGCGATGTGCGAAAAGTACGCTGATCCGGACAACGGCAAGTATTTCTACAGCCTGCGCGGCGTGAAGCCAGGCGATAACCTCATCGGCTTCATCTTCTCCTACGCCGACAACGGCGGGGCGTACTTCGACGAGAACGGCAAGTGCGTTCTCAACCAGCCCAAGTTCGTCGAAGGCCTTGAGCTCTATGCCTCCCTCTACAAGAACGGCTGGGTCTCCGGCGACAGCGTAAACAACAACTACAACGAGATGGTTGCCGAGTTCGGCGCCGGCACCTCGATGATGATCATGCACAACTCCTCCTCCCGTTCCAACCATGTGGGCAACCTCGGCGACGGCAATTTTGCTGCTGCCCGCCCGCTGGCCAACGACGAGAGCGGCAACTACTACACCTCTGCTATTCAGCCGACCCTGTTTGCCATCTGCAACACCAAGGGCGAAGACGGAGACTACGCCGGCGCAGCGAAGCTGATCGAGTACCTGACCTGCGGCGAGTACATCGTCTGGCAGAGCCTGCACTTCGGCCGTCAGCCTGTCAACAGCAAGGCATATGAGATGGCGTATGACGAGCTGATCGCCAACGACCCGTATCTGGAGCTGTACAACGCCATGCTCGAGGACGAACACTACAAGCAGGCGCAGAACCCCTACTACCTGTCCGGCTGGTTCAACTTCGTCAACACCGAGCTCACCAACGGCTTCCAGGCCCTGCTCATTGGCGAAAAGACCGCTCAGGAAGTCGCCGACGGCTGGTGCGCCTACCTCGAGGCTGAGCTTGCTAGCTACAACGCCGAGTAATATCTTCACATAACCACGCTGCGGGGCGGCTCGGAAAGGCTTCTGAGCCGCCCCCTTTGTCAAAAACGTGCTCTCGCACGCCGCGGCAGCACGACTCCGGATCGTCTGAACGATGAGAGAAGGAAGGAAATACCGTATGATTCTTGAGCGATATGTCCGCGATTTTCTGGCCGGCTACGAGGAACAGCTCTTTCACGGCAAGTGGAATTACACAGGCGGCTGCGTACTGACTGGCGCGAAATACATGTACGAAGCAACCGGGGATCCCTTTTACCTGCAGGTGATCGACGACTTCGCCCGCCGCTACGTCGATGAAAACGGTACCATTTTCGGCTTTGATCCCGAGGAGCACAACGTCGATCTTATGTGCAGCGGCAGAGTGCTCTACGGCCTGCTGGACAGAACAGGCGAAGCGCGCTTCCGCAACGGCATCGAGATCATCATGGAGAACATGCGCAACCAACCCCGCACCAAGGAAAACAACTTCTGGCACAAACTCATCTATCCCAACCAAGTCTGGCTGGACGGCCTGTACATGGCGCAGCCCTTCTACGTGGAATATGAAAGCCGTTTCGGCACGCGCGAGGGTTTCAAGGATACCCTCTCTCAGTTTAAAAACGTACGCAAATACCTTTTTGACGAAAACAAGAAACTCTACTACCACGGCTATGACGAGAGCCGCAGCGTGTACTGGGCGGACCCTGTCACCGGTCTGTCCAAGTCGTTCTGGCTGCGCTCCATCGGCTGGCTGCTCATGGCGTTCGTAGACTGCTATGAACTCATGGATTGCAGCAAGGCGGACAAGCAGCTGCTCGCCGACCTCCTCAAGGAAGCGGTTGACGGCCTGCTCGCCCATCAGGACAAAGAAAGCTGCCTGTTCTATCAGGTTGTCGATATGCCGGAGCTTCCCGGCAATTACCTGGAAACCTCCGGTTCGGCCATGGCGGCCTACGCGCTGCTCAAGGGCTTCCGCTTGGGCATGCTCCAGAAGGAAGCATACAAAAAGCACGGCGAGGATATCCTCTGCGGTCTGTGCGCGCGCCACATGCGCATGGACGGCGGCAGGCTGCACCTGACGCAGATCTGCCGCACCGGCGGTCTCGGCCCGGCCAGCGACCTGCGCCGCGATGGTACCCCGGAATACTATGTCAGCGAGCCCATCATGGAAGACAACGGTCACGGCGCGGCGGCGCTTATCATGGCTTACAGCGAATACCTGCGTCTTCGCGCATGAACTGGAAACGATCAACGTTTGAAGGAGAAACAGTATGAACAGAAAAGAGCGCATGAACGCCGTACTCCGCCACGAAAAATCCCCCGAGACCCCGGTCGGCTTCTGGCTGCACTTCCCCAAGGAAGCCCATAAGGGCGCTCCTGCCGTCAAGGCACACATGGACTTCGTTCGCCAGACGGATACGGACATTCTCAAAATCATGAACGAGAACGTGTTTTACGACGGTATGACCCGCATTTACAGCACTGCGGATATCCCCAAGTTCCGCGGTTATTCCCGCAAGGACGACATCTTCCGCAATCAGATGGACGTCATCCGCGCTGTTGCGGATCAGGCTCAGGGCGATTACCCGATCATTTCCACCATTCACGGTCTGGTTGTCTCCGCATTCCACGAGACGGGTTTTTCCGGCAACTACACCTCCATGGGCTATGGTCTGGCAATCTTCTGCCGTGAAAAGCCGGAGGAGATGAAGCGTGTATTCAACACGATCGCAGAGTCCCTGATGGAACTGGTGGACTGCTCTTTGGAGGCCGGCGCCGATGGCATCTTCTATGCTGCACTCGGCGGCGAACGCAACTTCTTCACCGACGAGGAATTCAACACCTTCGTGCGCCCGTACGAGCAGATGGTTTACGATCATATCAAATCCCGTACGCCGCTCAACGTGCTGCACATCTGCAAGAGCAACATCGAACTCGGTCGCTTCGCCGATCTGAATCCCGCCATCGTCAACTGGAGCATCTACCAGAACAAGGTCAGCCTGACCGAAGGCTCAAAGGTCTTCCCCAACAGCGTCCTCCTCGGCGGCTTCCAAGACCGCTCCGGCGTGCTGGTAGACGGCACACCGGATGAGATCCGCGCGCACACCGCCGCTGTCCTTCAGGAAATGAAGGATACTCCCTTCATCGTCGGTTCCGACTGTACGCTCCCCACCGATATCGATCTGAACCGCATCCGCCTTGTGGTAGACACGGTACGCGAGCTCGAAGCCAAGAACACCTGAAAGCGGGGTGTAACCCTATGCAAATCATCAAAACCTGGGCGCAGAGTCAGGAGCCCCGGCTGATTGCCGACTTATCCTCTCTGGTACGCATCCGCAGTATCAGTCAGGCGCAGGAAGGCCCTCATCCCTACGGCGAGGGCTGCGCCCATGTCCTCGACGCCGCCCTCGCGCTTGCTCAGGGCTATGGCCTTGAAACCGAGAATCACGAGTACTACTGCGGCAGCGTGCTGCTGCGCGGCGAAACGAACAAAGAGTTGGCCATCGCCACGCACCTTGATGTGGTGCCGGAAAACACCGGCTGGTATAACCCTCCCTATGAACCCTACGTCAAGGACGGCTGGCTGTACGGGCGCGGTTCCGCGGACAACAAAGGCGCCAGCGTAGCCAGTCTGTACGTGCTGCGCTATTTCCGCGAACACAACATCCGCCTGCGTCACACTCTGCGGCTGATTTACGGCTGCGCAGAGGAAACCGGCATGTCCGACATGGTCTACTACCTTGACCACCATGCTGCGCCCTCCTTTGTACTCGTGCCAGACGCAGGCCTGCCCGCCGTTTACGCCGAGAAGGCCGGATTCAACGCCATATTCTCCTGTCCGATTTCCGGGAACCTTGTTTCCTTTGACGCAGGATCCTCTACGGACTGCCTGCCCGCTCACGCCTGCGCCGTACTCAGCGGCGTCAGCCTCCATAAGGCGCAGGCAGCGCTCTGCGGCATGGCGCATATCACCGTATCTGCCCATGACAAAGGCGTACAGGTCAGCGCGGAAGGCGTCACTGCCCATGCAGCATTCCCCGAACGCGGCAGAAGCGCCGCCGCAACGCTGGCCCAAGCCCTGATTAACGCCGACCTGTGCACCGACGAAGTGCAGAGTGTCCTCGCGTTCATCGCCGCTTTTGAGGCCTACGACGGAAGCCGCCTTGGTATTGCCTGCGCCGACGAGCTTTCCGGGGCGCTCAGCATCGCCGGCACGCTCATCCGCACGCAGGACGGGCAGCTCATCCACCACATGAACGCGCGCGGTCCCGTTACGATACCACCCGAGTCTGTTTACGAAACACTGTGTACCTCCGCAGCAGCGCTCGGTTTCAAGCCCGTCAGCCGCAGCTTCCGCAAGGGCAGCTTCGTCTCACCTGAGCATCCTGTCATTCCCCTGCTCACGCGCTACGCGCAGGAAGCCCACGGCATCCCCATGGAGCCCTACACCATGGGAGGGGGCACCTATGCGCGGATGTTCCCCAACGCCATCGCCTCGGGCTTCGGTCTGCCAAAGCAAAAAAAGCCATGCCCTCACGGGCACGGCGGCGGTCATCAGCCGGACGAATGTGTCTCGCTGACCAACCTCAAAAACGGCATTGCGATCTACGCCAAGACTCTGATGGATCTGGACAAGCTGCTCGACTGATATTTACAGATCCGCGTACAGGGTTTCCGCCATCAGCAGGATATCCTGCTTGAGGCACTCGTGCGCAGTGTAGATATCGTGGTTTTCAAGCGCTCTGACAATCAGATCATGCATGTTGTCGTCCGAAGGGGCGATAACATGCTTTTTTACTGTGAACAGCTGCGCATACGCGCGCGTACAAGTCGCCATGGCATGCTCCATGCAGTTGGCAATCTGCGCATTTTCACCGTACCGGATCAGCGTCATATGGAAGCGGGTGTTGCGGTTGCGGGATTCCCAGAGCTGCTTGGTAGCGCTGGGCTGACGGCGCTCCTCATTCTGGCGCTTGAGCTCGTCAAGACGCTCGCGCGTCATGTTGGCCAGCGCATACGGAAGATTACCCAGTTCCAGCAACAATCGCAGCTGCGTGAGATCCTGAATGTCCTTGCGGTTGATCTCGATCACCTGATAGCCCTGTCGCGGGATGCTGCGCAGCACGTTCTCGCTGCAAAGCTGAATCAGTGCCTCGCGCACGGGCGACTTACTGACCTGAAACTGATGAATCAGCTGCTGCTCTGAAAACGTCATATCGGGCGTAAGCTGCCCCTGAGAAATCATTTCCATCACGCGCTGATAGATGGTAGCCTTGAGTGAAATAGCGGCTGCACTGGGTTGATTCACGGCAGTTGCTCCCCTTCTTTGGTTTCAATCCTGATCGGGTCAATCCCTCTGCCCGGTCATGATGCGGATGATTTCCTTGTCCGTCTCGCGCATGCCGAGGCGGCCGATGCGCCCGATGTTCTCGATCGTGTTCTCCACGCCCTTGGTCACGATACCGTCGCCGCCGCGGAACTGCTGATCGCAGCGGAACATGTTGTAGCCCATGATGCCCGCGTCCACCGCCGCGGAGATCTTCGCCGCGCAGGAGGCCTTCGCGCCGTCGCAGATCATGCCCGAGACGATCGCCAGCGAGTTGACCAGCGTATGCGCCACCTCGCGCAGCCCGCCGCCGTGCAGGTAGGCGATGCCCGCGCCCGCCGCGCAGCCCGCGCTGACCGCGCCGCAGTAGGCGCTCAGCCGGCCGATGCCGGTCTTCAGGTGAATCGCCAGAAGGTCCGAAAGCAGCACGGCGCGCAGCATCTTCTCCTCGCCGACGCCCATCTCCTTCGCGTACTCGATCACCGGCACGGAGGCCGTGATGCCCTGGTTGCCGCTGCCGGAGACGATGATCACCGGCATCTCGCAGCCGCTCATGCGCGCGTCGGACGCAGCCGCCGCCATGTAGCGCGCGCGGTGCTGAACGTCCTGCCCGTAGCAGTCGCGGATCACCTTGCCGATGTTCGCGCCCCAGGGGTTTTTCATGCCCTCCTCGGCTATGGCGTAGTTGTAGGCGATCTGCTGCCCCACCAGTTCGCGCACGTCCGTAAGGTCGCAGCTGTCCGCAAAGTCGCAGATGACCGCGACGCTCAGAACGCTCCTGTTGGTCAAGCCGCTGTTTGCGTCGCTAGCCTTGCCGTCTTTAAGCAGCACCTCACCGTTTCGCTCGATCAGGACGATGTGCGTGTGATAGTCGGTGATAGCAAGGCGCACCATATCCTCTCCGGCACGCAGGGTCAGGGTGATGGCAAACACAACGTCGCTCTCGTCCGGCAGCACACGGATAGGGCACACCTGCATAAAGCGCGCGATCTCCGCCTTCTGTGCCTGCGTAACCTCGCTGATCACCTCGAGTATCTTGTCCTCCTTGCCCGCGACGATGCCCGCGGCAGCTGCAGCCTCGATGCCCTTAAGGCCGCCGGTGTTAGGCACCACCACGCTCTTGACGTTTTTGATGATGTTGCCGCTGGCCATGACCTCCACGCGCTCGGGCAGACGGCCCAGAACGGCGCGCGCCTTCGCAGCGCCGTAGGCGATGGAAATCGGCTCCGTGCAGCCCATGGCGGGCACGAGCTCCTCGCGCAGAATCTGTACCAGATGTGCATAGCGCGGGTCATTCTTCTGCATACGCGCTCTCCTTTATCAGTTATAGTAGGATGATTATAAACCCAAGGATCAGCAATTTTCATTGGGTCATCTCGGTTAATATAAGCAAATTCATCCCCTTTTCGGAGATACATCTTACATTGTAATCATATCAGTTAAGCGCGCTTACGTCAACATTTTTATTCAATAATGCCGAACCCATTCGTATGCAAGCCAGAGGATATACAATGTTCCCTTTCAGATTACAACAAAACACCGATGTTGGCAATACTTTCCAAATCCATTTTGAAAGAAAACTGCATCGATAGGCGGATAAAGGCCCAGCCAGCAACGAATCGAGTCCATCGGTTTCCGGCTGCCGATTCTCAAAAACGGCCTCGAAAAGAGTTTAGATGAATAAACTGAACTTGAGACGGTGATGGTGCTGTCTAAACTTTTCGACGCCGAACAATATCGCCATTAAACTGGATATGGGCAAGCTAGTATAACGCCTGCCGAAAGCCATGCTTCCGCAACCTGTGACGAAATCAAAGCTCACGTCAAGAAACACACAGGTCTTGCGGTTTCAACGCTGAATATCGCGCAAGTCAAGCGGAAATGCGGAATCATTGAGCGGGAATGCTACAATAAGGCGAAGTCGGATAACGCAAAGCAACCACAATGCCCAGTAGATAAGGAAAAGGCGATCGAAGATGCTCTCAAACACTTTCAAATGATTTGAAAACAGTAAATGAAACTCCTTTCATGTCAAATGGCGATCTATCATCCAACATGAAAGGAGTTTCCTTTATTGCCAAGAACTTCAAGCCTTTTCGATCAGCCTTCTGCAATTTTCAGCGCACCACAAATACCCATTTGCCCGGATATTTCCGTCTCAACCTGCACGGCGTCCGGCAGTCCCAAGGTTTCCATCACATCGGCAATAGCGCATTGAAGCGGAGCCTTTCCGGCAATCAGAATTTTCACATTCTGCACGTCCGGAACAAATTTTTTCAGTGCTGCCACATCCTGCGCCAAAACCACACCGAGCAGATAGCTGCGCAGTCGGACACTCTCTACTTCGCCCAGCTGATTGAGGATCCGCCCCGCGAACGCCGCGCGGCCGATTCCCGTCTCCGCGCACTCTCTGGCTCCCTGCCTCACCAGCTGCACGTCATACGTCTGCGCATCGGCAAATTCGCCGCCGACAGCGTTCGCGAGAATGGTATGATGCGTAATCGCATCCAGCAGTTCGCCAGAAATAGAGGTCATGCACCCCAAAATGCGCCCGTCCGCATCCATTCGCACAAATTTATTGTGCGACCCCGGCAGAATCATCACGCACTCACCTTGGGGATGCAGCAATTCGAATAACCCGACAGCTTCCGTTTCCTCGCCGCGCATCATATCCATGCCGGAAAAATTATCCGGTGTGACCTGACCCGCAAAATTGCGAACACCCGGAATAAAGGTGATTGGAAAAGGCGCAATCTCCGGAAAAACAGCGGTCTGCATTCCCTTGTGCAAATCCATGTCATCCACCGGCGCAGGCAAATGAGGAATTTCGAGCAGACCCACATTGCTGGTAATCATGCCATAGGCCACGCACCTTGATACATCCTGCGCGTCTTTTCCAATTTTGCTCAACACTTCGCTGATTCCGTCAGCAAGCATCGCCTTCAGCCTGCCATTATGCCCATCCACCGCCGTATGGCGGACACCGCCATCACGTTTCGCCTGTGCAAGAACGCAATGCGCGTCGTCCAACGCCGTCACACGCAAATTGGTGGTTCCGCAATCTACAAGCAATGTAATGCTCATCGTCCTGCCTCCCATGCTGCAATCGCCTCAGTAAAGGCTTTGGCGCGTTGGTAAATAGCATCATAATCCCCACGCTTCACTGCATCAGGCAGTACAAGCTGACCGCCAACGCCAAACCCGCAGACGCCGGCATCCAAGAAATCTGCTACATTTTCAGGTTTCACACCGCCAACAGCACTCATTGGAATAAAACCAAGCGGTCCGCGGACAGCCTTGATATACCCAAGCCCAAGCTCTCCAGCCGGAAACAGCTTGACAATATCCGCGCCGGCTCGCCATGCTATTTCAATTTCCGTCGGCGTCAGCGCACCCGGCATTGCAACCATGCCCAGTTCGCGCGCGCGGCGGATAACCGCCTCATTCGTATTGGGTGTAATCACCAAACAGCCGCCTGCTTGGCAAGTGGCTTCAACCTCGTCGATGGTCAACGCCGTTCCGCAGCCGACAAGCACCTGATCGCCATAGACCTCCACCGTATGGCGGATCTTCTCGGCATTTTTCTGTATGCCTGCTTCGCTCGTATGGTCAAATGTAAATTCCAGAATACGGACACCGCCGCGAATCAGCGCATCGACGACGCCATCGAGCTTCTCTTCCGGCACGCCGCGCAGAATCGCAACCAGCTTTTCCTTTTGGATTGCATCCAATACCGCGTCATGTTGATGATTCATCTTGTAAAAACTCCTTCCGTATCGCTAAAAAACAAGGGACGAATAAGCCGGTTTGCAACAGCCCATCCGCCCCCCCGTTCCTTATGTATCGAATACCCTTACCACTCGGCTATTACGCCATCGCTGTCCCGCCAAATCGGGTTATGCCAATTATGCCCCTGCTCTGCCATTTTGCGAACGTATTCTTCGTTCACATCAACGCCCAAGCCCGGCTTAGTAAGCAGATTGCACATACCATTCTGATAGGTAAACACCTCAGGATTGCTGATATAGTTCAGCAAATCGTAGCCTGCATTGTAATGGATGCCTGCGCTCTGCTCCTGAATGAATGCGTTGGGCGAGCAGAAATCCACCTGCAAGCACGCCGCCAACGCAATCGGTCCAAGCGGGCAGTGCAGAGCTACGCTCACGTCAAAGGATTCCGCCATCGCCGCAATCTTACGCGCTTCCAAAATACCGCCGCAATGGCTGACGTCCGGCTGAATAATATCCACGCCGCCGCGCGTCAGCATGTGCTTAAAGCCCCAGCGCGTAAAGTTGCGCTCGCCCGTAGCAATCGGCGTATGGCAGGTGCGTGCAAATTCAAGGAATTCATCCTCATTTTCACAAAGCACCGGTTCTTCCACAAACATCAGATGATACGGTTCGAGCATATGAATCAGCTGCTTTGCCATCGTTTTATGCACACGGCCATGGAAATCCACTGCAATGCGCATATCCGGAACCGCCTCACGGATTGCCGCAACACGCTCAACCGTTGCCTCCAGCTTATCATAAGTATCAATCCAGCGCAGCTCATCCGTTCCGTTCATTTTCACGGCGTGATAGCCCTGCGCCGCCGCTTCCTTAGCGGCAGCACCCGTATCGCGCGGATGGTCGCCGCCAATCCAGCGATATACTTCAATGCGGTCACGGCATTTGCCGCCCAGCAGCTCGTAAACCGGCACGCCCAGTGCTTTACCCTTAATATCCCACATCGCCTGCTCAATGCCCGAAATAGCACTGGTCAGGATAGGGCCGCCGCGATAAAAGCCCGTGCGATACATTTGCTGGAACGCATCTTCGATATCCGTCGCACTGTGACCAATCAACTGCTCTCCCAGCTCCCGAACAGCCGCAGCGACGGTGTCTGCTTTTCCCTCGCAAACCGGTTCGCCCCAGCCAACAAGCCCATCATCCGTTGTCATTTTCAAAAACAGCCAGCGGGGCGGAACTTTAAACAGCTCAATTTTTGCAATCTTCATACTTGCATCCTCCTGTGCCTCGATCTCTCTCTCTTTTACAGAATACCGTACTTACGAAACGCCTCCGTCGCGCTCATGCCTGCCTGAATGGCTTTGCCGACCGTCTTTTCTCCGGTCGCCTTTTCCCACGCGCGCTCAATGACTTCTTTTTCTATGCTTTGCGGAATGATAACAACACCATCCATATCGCCAAAGACGATATCGCCCGAATCCACATGCGTTCCCTCAATTTCAATCGGCACACGCCACGCAGTCACACGCCCTCGCGGTGCCTGATCCTGGCTGTAGCGTCCGCGGCTGAAGCATGGGAAATCCAGTGCCAAAATGCCCTTCGTATCGCGATGCGGTCCGTTCATCACCGTGCCTGCCGCGCCAAGCACCTGCATGCGGGTACACATCAGCTCGCCGACAACGGCATAATCCGGAGAAGAACCGGAGCAGAGATACACCTCATTCTTTTTCAAGTCATCCAGCGCATCAAGCATGTGTCCGAAAGTCGGCTCGGTCGGAATGGGTTCGCCGATTACAGGCAGATCTTCCTCCTTCACCGTCATCGCACGACCGCAAACCACCATATCTTCACGAATCGGCTGCACAGCCATCGGCAGAAACTGGTGGTAGTGCCCCATCTGATCCAGAATATCGCCGATCACCGCAGAGTAGAGATCTTTTTTCATGAGCGCAAACAGCTCATCATCATTTTTCCACGTCAACATCGTATCCTCCTACCGTCGCGCCTTCAGCAGCCGAATGGCTTGCCGCGCGATACAATTTCAAATATCCATCGGGAATATCCTTTTCAGGCTTCTTCCACGCTTTTTTTCTATCCGCCAGAATTTCAGGATTAACCGACAATTCAATTTTGCGCATCGGGATATCAATAGCGATTTCGTCCCCGTCTTCCACCAGTGCCAGCAGACCGCCCTCATAGGCTTCCGGAGAAATATGTCCGACGAACAGACCGCGGTTGCTGCCGGAGAAACGTCCGTCCGTAATCAGTGCGCAGCTTTTCGCCAAATCCATACCTTCCAGCGCCTTCATCGGGCGATACATCTCCGGCATGCCCGGTCCGCCTTTTGGACCTTCATAACGCAGCACGATGCAGGTTCCCTGCTCGACCTCGCCGTTCCAAATGGCAGCGACAGCTTCCTGCTCGCTCTGGAATACGCGCGCTTTTCCTTTGAACGTCAGCAGATGTTCCGGCACAGCCGCCGGTTTGACCACCGCGCCCAGCGGCGCAAGATTGCCCCCCAACACAGCTACGCCGCCTGTCTCAGAGAACGGAGCTTCCGCCGTGCGGATAACTTCACGCATCTTGGAACGCTCCGCCTTTTGAAGCTCCACACCCACGGTTTCGCACGTGCAGGTCATGCAGTCCAAATGGAGCATCGGCTCAAGCTCTGCCATCACTGCCGGGACGCCGCCCGCGTGGTAGAAATCCACCATGTCATACGGCGATGCGGGATAAACCGACGCAATCTGCGGAATTCTGCGGCTGAATTCGTCAAACCGGGAAAGCGGCAGATCGCCAAGCCCCGCTTCGCGGTGAATCGCCTGCAAATGCATAATCGCGTTGGTCGAACCGCCCGTCGCCATAATCAACGCGATAGCGTTTTCAATGCTTTCTTCCGTAATCACCTGACGAGCCGTAATTTCACGTTCGACGAGTTTCATAATCGCTCTGCCGGTTTCATAGCCCGCCTGCATACGCCTTGCATCGACCGCCGGAATGGCGGCACAGCCGGGAAGGGACATGCCCAACGCCTCTGCAACCATGCCCATCGTATTGGCAGTGCCTAGCATAGCACACGAACCCACGCATGGCTCTGCCAGATTTTCAATTTTCAGGAATTCCCTGGAGTCAATCTCTCCGCGCTGCTTCCAGCCGATTGCTTCCGTCACAATATTGCCGTCGTAATCCTTGCCATGATAGCGCGCCGGATACATCGGGCCGCCGTTGAGGAAAATGGCGGGCAGATTCAGCCGCGCCGCCGCCATCAGCATACCCGGCACAATCTTGTCGCAGGAGCCGAGCAGCACGATGCCGTCAAATCGGTGAGCGCGAACCATGCACTCTACAGAAGCAGTGATTACATCCCGCGCAGGCAGAATATAGCGCATACCGACATGTCCTTCCGCAATGCCGTCGCAGGGCGCGATGGTCGAAAATGTCATCGCCGTACCGCCCGCCGCCTCAATTCCCCGCGTCACCTGATCCGCAAGCTGGTTGAGGTTAGCATGTCCCGGCGTCGCATTCGTATAGGAATTGACGACCGCAATGATCGGACGGCTGAGTGCCTCATCAGTAAACCCCATGGATTTATACAGGGCGCGTTTCAGTGCGCCCTGATCACCACGCAAAAGCTCGTTATAGTTTTCCAAATTGAATCACATCCTCCAAAGCGCACTGTGCGCCGTTTATTCTTCCTCTTTTCCCTTTTGTTCCATAGCTTTCTGTGCAGCTGCTTCTTTCTTCATCAGTCGGGGCGCGATTGCGATAGAAAGGATGGAGAGCGTAATCAAAATGATAGACGGAACATTGCTCACCAGCGGCAGAATCTTGCCGCGGCTGAGCATCAGCGCACGACGCAGATTTTCCTCCGCCAGAGGTCCCAAGATAAAGCCGAGAATAATCGGGCTGATGGGGAAATCCAGCTTGTTCATCGCAATGCCGACAATACCGAAAACGAGCACCACCCACGCGTCGAACATGCGGTTGTTGACCGCGATTGCGCCGATGAGAGACAGCACCATGATAATCGGCAGCAGGATATGCTTCGGAACGGCCAGCAGACGGACAAAAATCTTGATGCCGAAATATTGGAGCGTCACGCAGAACAGGTTTGCCAGCATCAACGCGACGAAGATACCATAAATGAAATCCGCATTTTTCGTCATAACCAGCGGGCCGGGCTGCAAGCCATGAACCATCATCGTGCCTAGCATGACCGCCGTAAACGTATCTCCCGGAATGCCAAGCGCAAACAGCGGAATCATCGCGCCGCCGACGCAGGCATTGTTCGAAGTTTCGGAAGCAACAATACCGCCCATATAGCCTGTGCCGTATTTTTCAGGGTGCTTGGATGTAGACTTGGAAACGGAGTAGGATACCAGGTTTGCCGTCATGCCGCCGATGCCCGGCAGAATGCCGATAAACGCGCCAACGACGCCGGAGAGGAACATGTTGCCCAGCTGTTCCTTAAATTCGGCAGCGTTGAAACCAAAACCCTTGATCTTATACTTGGTAATCGGTTTTGCCTTGCGCTCAAACGCTTTCGATGCGTTAATCAGCTCGCCGACGGCATAAATACCGATCAAAGCCGGAATCAGGTTGACGCCCGCATCCAACGCATGCATGCCCATCGTCATGCGAGTCGTTCCATCCACAGAACTTGCGCCGATGAAGGAGCACAGTAGACCGAGACACGCAACTGCAAGACCCTTCCAGAGATTTTTGCTCGACAGCGAAACAACCATCGTCAGCGCGAAAATCGCCATCCAGAAATAATCCGCCTTGCCGAAATTGATGGCGATATTAGCGACCGGACCGGAAAGGAAGAACAACGCGACAAAGCCGATCAGAGAACCGATGAACGAATAGAAAATACCTGTTCCCAGTGCTTTACCTGCTTCACCCCTGCGAGCCATCGGCACACCGTCAAACTGCGTAGCAATATTCGAAGCAGCACCCGGAATATTGAGCAGAATCGCAGAAATCAGACCGCCCGAACAAGAGCCGATGTAAATACCCATAATCAGCGCGAACGCTGCCATGCGCGGCAGCTTATACGTCAGCGGCAGAACAAGCACCAGTGCCGTATTGCCGTTCAGACCGGGAACGCATCCGAACATAACGCCCAGGAAAACGCCGAACGCCGTCATGCTAACGCAGAGCCAGTTTGCCATTTGAGCAAAACCCTGCGCAAATAATTCCAACATAGATCAATCTCCTTCTTGTCATAATGCCGGAAGAAATCTGTGTTCAGCCGAAAATCGCGCGATACAGATTGCCAAGGCCCAGGTCGATTGCCGATATCTTCGGCACAGCCAGACTGAACGCGCAGCCAAAGATCAGGTAAATGCTGACGGAAGCAACGAGAGCGATCAACAGGCTTTTCAGCCAACTCTTTGCCGAAAAATCCGTGGACAGCAGCGTAATTTGCAAAGTCAAAAAGATGAACGTCGAAATGGTAAAGCCAACCTCAGACATGATAAAAATGTAAGCGGCAACCAGCACGAGGGTGATGGGCATTGTGATCCTCTGGAACAGATGACGTTTTTCAATCTGCTGCTCCGTCATGCCCTCACAGTCTGCGGAATCATCCTCCACGACCTTAGGGGAAATCATCCCCTTCTTTGTGCGTATAAACCACTGCACCGTAATAATTGCGCCGATAATCAGCATCGCCACAGCAATGATTTTGGGAATTGTATCAGGTGCAACACGACCGCGACCCGTACCCAGAAAAGATTTGGTGCCAAGCGTTGTCCAGTAAAAGAACACGGCAATAGCCATAATGATAACACCGGAAATTAAATCGGTATAGTTTTTCTTCTTTGTTTCATTCTGCATAAAGCGTCTACCTCCGAAAGAAAGCGCGCGACAGATACCGTTTGCCTGCCGCGCGCCGAAAATCAATTAGTTCGCCATGAGCGCCTCGGCCATCGGACGATAGACCTCTTCAACGCCCTTCATGAAGGCCACACCTTCCTCGCCGGGCTGGAAGTTCGCGTTAAAATCATACAGGCTCAACGCATTGGTATACGGCTCCATCTCGACAGCTTTGCCCACCGCCTCGGTAAACTTGGCGATGATCTCAGGATCGGTACCCTTCTTGAAGCCAAAGTAATAGAACCATTCAGCCGCAAACGGGAAGCCCAGCTCGTTCGAGCACGGAATATCCGCAAAGTTTTCGTTGCGCTCGTTGCCGAAGACAAACAGCGGAATAAAATCGCCGCTCTTGATGTATTCCTCGCCCTGGCTGTACAGCGCTTCGAGGATATCCACCTGACCGCCAAGGAAGGCAATATTGCGGTCGGAAGCGGAGCCGAGATCCACGCAGTCCACTTCGATACCAAGCGCAGACATCATCGCCATCGCGTGCATGTGCAGCGTTCCACCCATTTCAACCGCATAGGTCAGCTCATACGGATGTTCCTTCGCGTAGGCAACCAGATCATCAAAGGTCTCAATGCCCTTGTCGTTGTCCTTGCGCACAAACAGGCAGAAGGTGTTACCGCCGCCGGTCACTGCGGAAATATCCATCGCATCCTCCCACTTCCAGCCCTCGTCCATACGGCCGAGCAGCTCCAGAAGCAGCGTATCTACATGGTGATAGAACACAGTGTAACCATCCGCATCGCGATTCATCAGCTCGTTCATTGCTACAGATCCGGAACCGCCGGCCATGTTGGTCACAACAACCGGTTGGCCGAGGATTTCAGTCAAGGATTGCGCAATCGCTCGAACGGTAGTGTCGGTGTCTCCGCCGGGATTCGCCGGAATCAGCACTTCGATCGCCTTCTCCGGATACTCAGCCAACGCGGCACCACAGCCAAAGATCAGCATGGCAGCCAGAATCAGAGACAGGAATTTCTTCATTTGGAAATCTCCTCCTTTTATTTTCAACGCCACTTTTCCGATGGCATTGTTTCGTTTTTGTTGTAACATGTCATATAACTTGCAATAAAAATAGAACGCTTAGGTTCTATCCTTGAAAAACTCTGCAAGCCGCGCAATATTGTATTTTGCCATTTCATCATAGCTGCGGATAACACCCTTCACGTCGCGTTTCCGCATCAGCCTGCTCAGTTCCCCGTGAGAAGCCGATGTAAACTTTCCGGCTTCCGGCAGACCGTTCATCGCGCCAAAGACATTCACCAACAGCTGACGGTTTGCCTTCATTGAATTTTCCAGAAAGACATTGTGCGCACAGCAAACCAGCGCATAGTGGAATTCAAAGTCAGCCTCAGCTACCTCGTCGTTTTTGTACAGCTGCTGATCCAGTTGGGCCGCATAGCGATCCAACTCGTCAAAATCTTCCTCAGTCGCTGCGTTCTTCGCCAGCGCAGCCGCCGTATATTCTACAGCCTCACGGAAATGAATAAAATCCATATAAGCCGCTTCGGTCAATTCAATAGATTGCGTGTTAGGCGCAAAGTTGCTTGGGTTAGCCACATAGGTACCCACGCCCTGTCGGGTAACAATCAGTTTTTCACCGCGCAATTTCTGAAGGGCTTCGCGAATCACAACGCGGCTGACACTGAATGATTCCGCCAGCTTGTTTTCGCTCTCAAGTTTGGTTCCCTCCGACACCTTTCCGGAAAGAATCATCTCCCGCAGCTGCTGATAGACGGCCTCAACCAGATTTATCTTTTCAATCTTTACAACTTCCATGCTGCTTCCGTCCACCTCGACTTGTTACTTGTCCTACATCTGTTTTGAGTATACCCTCGTTTGTTTGAAATGTCAATAGTTTAAACCGAATTATTTTCATTTTTTTATGCAGTCTTTCAGTCCATTCTCCGATCATCTGATAAAAAAGCATAAATTCTTTCAGATATTTATAGACACGATTCCATTTGTATGCTAAGATATATGCTGTCATACAGGATTTGCTTATATCCGCACAAGCTATATACAGGAGGGGTTTTATGCAGCCGATTTCTTCCGAAGAACTGAATGAGCTTCAAGGCAAATGCCGCCTTTATCTTTTGCTCTCTGTGATTTTCTTTATGATTTCTCTCTTTTCACTCGTTTCCCGCTGGACTATTGCCTTCCTGACGATTGTTTTTTCCTGTGCCTTCTCTCTGCTTACAAGTCGGTTAAACAAAAGACGCTATGCCGAAGCACTGACCCAGCGTCTGACTGTCTGTATTGCTCAACAAGCCGGCGCGGAATTTTCTGCTTATACCGCCTCCGAAGCACTTGACCCAAATCGCACCGCCATGGGATTTACGCCGGATACTTTCTATGTTCCCGGAGCCAAAGCGCACCATGTTTTTCACGGCATGCTGAACGGAAAACCCCTTTCCATAAGCGAAGCCGCTTTTCTTCGAAAAAACAACAGCGGGCAAACATGCTCTGTCGCAGGTACGCTCGTCTCTGTGCAACACGCTATACCTGCCTCGGAAGCGTGGGTTATCCTGCAAAATAATCCTTTTTCCCGTTTCTGTCCAAAGGACGAATATGTTCAAAACGGATTCACTCCCGTTTCTTCTTCTGAAAACCTTGCTGCATGGCGTGCTCCTTCCGGCACGGATGCGCTACTCTCCTCCTGCATCTCTTTGCTCACTTCAAATGCGAACGATTGTCCAATCGCTTTAGCTGCGCAAAACGGCACACTCTCCCTATTTGAAATCGGTACATTTTATGCGCCGACCAAAGTGGATTATACGAAACTCTTTTCCGACTCCGATTTGAAGAATGCCCAAATTCATACCTTTACACTCATCCGACAAATCGTAGAGAAACTGTCTTCCTAATCCTTTCCTTTTTTCAGGGGCTGTCAAGCCAACGAAACCGATATTTCAAGAAATACTAAGCATTTTCGTCCGAATGTTTTCAAAGAGCGATCTAAAAGCCCTTTGGTTGGACGATGGGGCAAAACCCCATATCCTGAAAATGCTTATTTTGATTCTTGAATGATCAGATTAAGCTTGACAGCCTCTCTTTCAATTTATTATCTTATATTTTCTTCTTTGCATTCTTCGCAGCAGTACCTATCATCCATTTGCTTAGCAACAAACGCTTTCTGGCAATGCTCGCACATTTTGAGCGGATTCTGCGTGTCGGTCAGGCTCAAAGAAAGCAGAAACCGAATCGTCAACATCAGTGAATGAAAATCCCAGACCATCACAGGATGTTCCCGCAGTTCCAGATGGTAACTCGGCACATTCCCGTCAAAACACGCGATACCTTGCCGATATAATCTCCTTGTCGTTGAATCCAGTTTCTTTTTATCCCGTTCATAAAGAAAAACAGATACAAAAGCAAACGCCCAATCCCGAAAAACTTCTTTCATCCAGTCAAAGCGTTCACCGTAACTTTTCAAAAAAGACATTGCCTTCGCTTGAGGATCATTGAAAAATGTCGATACCAACGCAATCTCCATTTTGTCATCTCCAGACACCTGCCAAACTGATTTGACACCCTTCTTGTAGAAAACCGGCATAGTAAACGGGAAAAACAGCTTCAAATAGTCCGTCGTTTCCATAACTTCCTGCCGGATGTACGGATTCTTCGGCAGATAAACCTTTTCGTAATCCACAAACTTCGGCGTAGTCGGAATCGCAGCCATCAAGCCAAGCAAACCGTATCGGCAGGCAAATTGCCGTATTGCCTCTTTCACCTTTACATCCGGCGCTTTATGAAATTGGAGCAGACCAATGTTGACAGCTTCCACAATCAGCTCATCCGCCTGTGTCATCGGATTATATACATCCGCTTCCGCTTTGGCAGCAGGCATCAGATACTCCTGACCGTCTGCTGCCATTCGCCATTCATAATCGCTGTATTTTGCCCATTCGGCGGATGTATGTTCAAACAATCTCGGAATCATGTGTCATTTTCCTCCTCTGTCTGGGAACTTTCCGCATATTCATTGAGAAAACGCTGCTCCTGCAAAGTCAACGCTTCATTTTGGCTGTCTAGCTCTCTAAGTGCTTCATATACCTGTTTTTGCAGCTTTCGATGCACAGTGCCGCGAACCTTGCGGACGTTGCGTTCGGATTGCTCGCGCAAATCTGCCAACTGCTGTACGGAATATCGGCGTATGCCCAGAAAATACAGAATTTCCTTATGATCCTGCTTCAGATTCAAAACGATCTGCCGCAAATACTCCCGCTCCGTCAAATCGTGCATCCGAAATATACAGTTAGCCAGAAAATCGTCAAATTCTCCACGACAAATCTGTTGGAAAGTCGGGCGACTCATGCTGTTCGGTACAATGTTGCCGCCATCGGAAAGAATCACTTCAATAAGCATATCGCCCTGCGCAACCTCATAGCGACGCTCTTTTCGCATCCGACTTTTTTCTTCTCGATCATACCACTCAACAACATTTTGAAATTCTGCCGTTGTTCGAGCAGATAACTCCAATCGACGAAGCGCTTCTTCCCGCATGCTTTTGCTTTTGGCAAGTCGTTTTCTGCGTTCAGCAGCAGAACGTGTATCTTTGCTTTGGCTTTCATCTGAGGACGACTCCCCGCCTTCACCTTTTGGATCTGTCCACTCCCGAACGCTATCGCAGAAAGCAGGTATTCCTTCCCCATCAGACCACGGCAATTCCTCATCCGGAATCTCATTGCCATCTTCGTCGTAATAGATCATGTCCCGTATTCCATATTCTGTACGCATCGCTGTCTCCACTCAGTCTATATAAAATGGGAACACTCGTTTTTCTCATTATAAAAGTGAACCATTAAAAAGTCAAAAAATTTCTCAATATCGAAAAAACAGTTCCGAAAATGGTTCTCGTTTGTCCTATAAGATAGAGGGAAAACTCCACATCAAGCAAGAGCTTCGTAAAAAAAGGATGACGGAAAATGCTGCCATCCTTTTTTTCGTAGCCCCAGAGTCCAGAGGCGGAGCCTTTGGCCCACGGCACTTTGCACCCGAAAGGGTGAAAGTGTCATAGTGGGTAGTTACACTTTCGCAGAAAGTGCCTGTTCCTCCGTCCCTTGCGCTCCAAACGCCCCCTCCAAAAGGAAGTGATCTCCCATGGCAAGAAACGACGGCATAAACCGTACCACTGTTCGCAATCAATCCCGAACAGAAAGCAACATTGCAGACGCAGAAGCGCACAATGAGCGCCTGAAAACCTGCTACCGAAACGAAGATATCATTCCTGAACGCAGTCACCTGAATATCCATTTCAAGGAACCCACAGGAAGCTATCAAGAGATGTTCAGCCAAATGGAACAAGACAGCACGATCTCTACCCGCGGTCTGAAACCAGATGCCGTTCACTATGACGAACTGGTTTTCGACGTGAATTCTGCTTATTTTCATAATCACGGCGGCTATGAATATGCACAGACATTTTACGCTGAAGCATATAAAGCCGCCGTTGATATCGTCGGCGGCGAACAGTACATCCTCTCCGCAGTCATGCACGCAGACGAACGTAACGCCGGTATGAGCAAAGCGTTGGGCTATGATGTCTGGCACTATCATCTCCATGTCATCTATGTACCGGTTGTTGAAAAACAGGTACTCTGGTCAAAGCGATGCAAAGACCCCTTGCTCATTGGCACAGTCAAAGAAACCATTATGCAGGTCAGTCACAGTAAAAAATGGCAATCACAACCCGTTTTTGATGAATCTGGCAAGACAATGCACACTAAAAACGGAAAAATCGTTCTCAAAAAATCCTACAGCGTTTTGCAGGATCAATATCACGACCACATGGTTTCGGCAGGTTTCACTGATGTCGAGCGTGGCGAACGCGGCAGCACCGAAGAACATCTCAGTACTGTTCAATTCAAAGTCATGAAAGAACAGGCAAACCTTGACAGCCTTCTCGTTCAGCAGCAAGCCGCAGAGCAATCCGCTCAGTTGGCGCAAACACAATGCAGGAAAGCCGAGCATGACATTGAAACTGCTCAGAAAAAGCTGGATGGTCTTGTAAAGAACACCAAGGATATCGAAACATTTGTTCAACGGCTCGGTTCATCCGAAGAACTCCTGCCCGATGTTTCCGTGTTGGAAAGTGGAAAATCTTACCGCGCAAACAAAGCACTGCCCGTGGTTAAAAAACTTGTTCGCAGGTTAAAGGAAGTCTACGTTCTCCTCGTTAATGAACGACACGCCAACAGCAATCTTGCCAAAGAATCCGTATTCTGGCGGCGAAAAGCGGAAACTAATGCCGCATACCGAGAGGATGCCGTCAAACTGAACAAGCTGAATCAGCTTCTCGGCAAAGATGAAATTGACAGGCTTCTCTCTCAATGCAAAACGCCCGAACGCCATCCCCTCAAATCCAAAGAACACGATCTGTCTTAAAGGAAGTGGATACCTACGAATATCTTTGAACTCATCAAGTCTCGCATAACCGTTCCGCAAGCCGCCAAACACTATGGGCTCCACCTGGAACGAAACGGCATGTGCCGCTGTCCTTTCCATTCAGATAAAACCCCCTCCATGAAACTGAATGAAACCTACTACTATTGTTTTGGCTGTCATCTTGTCGGCGATGTCATTGACTTCACCGGCAGATTGTTCATTCTGTCTCCTCTTGAAGCCGCACAAAAACTCGCATCTGATTTCGGCATTGATCCACACACACCTGCTTCGGCTTCACTTGCTGTTCCTCGTCCTCCAGCTAAATCCCCGTTAGAGCAGGAACGCCGCTGCGCTTCGGCATTGCTTGACTACGAATATCTCTTAAAACATCGTCAGCAACAATTCGCGCCCTCTCACGACGCCGACAAATGGGATGAACGCTTTGTATCCGCTACTCATTCGCTACCGCAAGTTTCTTATCTGATTGACTGCCTGTATGATGCCAATGCAGCTTTGCGCAAGCAGACTGCGGATTCTTTACTGAACGACGGCACACTTCATAAAATTGAAAAATGGAACATTGCTCATAGAAAAGAGGTGCTTCCGTGTGAAGAAAACGACACGCTTGCCGCCTGATTCCTTTCCTTCTTGGTTTGACGGGCAGAATATCAATGAAGCGTTGTTCTGCCGAGACTATCTGGAATCCCATCAGCTGCTTTATACCGAAAGAAGTTTTTTCACCACCGAAGGACGCATGACCAATGAAGCATCGCTCAAAACGGATATCTACCAAATCATTGAACCCTGTGCGTCAATCGGCGTTCCCAAAAAGATTTCCAACATCATTGAGCTACTCAAAATCATGGCATATACCGACAACTTTCCTCCGCAAACGGATCGGATTCACGTTGCCAACGGCACATTGTTTCTCGATGGCTCCTTCTCCAAAGACAAATATGAAATTGTCCGCAGCCGTTTTCCGGTAAACTATGCTCCTTCCGCATCCGTGCCCGAAACTTGGCTTCATTTTTTATCCGATATCCTTTATGAAGATGACATTCCCACGCTTCAGGAATATATCGGCTACTGTCTCATCCCCTGTAATAAAGGACAACGCATGATGGTTATCAAGGGCAACGGCGGCGAAGGAAAATCTCAAATCGGCATGGTTCTCTCTCATCTTTTCGGCTGTAACGCAAAGGACGGCAGCGTGGGCAAGGTTTCTGAAAACCGCTTTGCACGCGCCGATCTGGAACATGTTCACCTGATGATCGACGACGATATGCGTATGGAAGCGCTCAAGCAAACCAACTACGTCAAATCTCTGGTTACTGCCCAGGGAAGAATGGATTTAGAACAAAAAGGCAAGCAGAGTTATCAGGGCTGGATGTATGCCCGCCTGCTTGCCTTTTCAAATGGTGATTTACAATCCCTGTATGACCGCAGCGACGGCTTTTACCGACGGCAGCTGATTCTTACGACAAAAGGGCGCTCCCCTAATCGTGTCGATGATCCGGATATTGCTGAAAAGATGTGCGGCGAACTGGAAGAGATTTTCCTCTGGGCTTTCGAGGGACTTCAACGATTGGTTCAAAACCACTACCATTTCAGCGAAAGCTCGCGTGCCCGTGCCAACCGTGACGCCGTTAAACAGGACGCCAATAATGCCCTCCTGTTCATGGAAGCCACCGATTATATCCATCTGATGCCCAAAGGCAAGATCGGTTCTCAGGAATTGTATGAAATCTACACCATCTGGTGCAAGGAAAACGGATTCTCTCCACTCAAAAGCCGCAGTCTTTCCGATTATCTGATTGCCAACCAGAAAAAATACGGTATCGAACATACCAACAACATAACAAATCCTGTCGGTCGCCGCGTATGGGGCTTTACGGGTATTCAAGCAGTGATGTCGCTTCCTGCCAAGGTTACAGAAAGCTGGAAAAGGGATGATTCCATGTATACGCCTTTTACATGATGTTCCCTATAGTGAGAATTTTTGTGATTTTTCCCGTACATACGTACACCCATACGCGAAATCTTTGTACACAGGTATGCATGTACGCAGATAAACCGAAATTCTGTATGTGTTCTTTTCCTCATTATTTGATTCAAATAACGTGTCTAGAGGTGATCCTTATCGCGACAATCAAAATGCACGACGAATGGGAAGGGCTCGCTTGTATGCTTGCCGATCTGATTACCAAGTATGCCGATGTTCTTGAGGATCAGGATAAGCCCAATCTCTCCAATGAAGAAGAACAACAAGATGCCGCCTGATCTCTCGTCATTTCTTTTTTAATCGCTTGTTTTTGTTTTCAATCGCTTGTTTTTTTGATATAATAAGACCATCATGCAGGAGGTGATCCCATGTCTGAGATTTTTGATATCTCCCGATTTGATTCCTATCGAGAAGATAACCGCCGTGAAGTCAAAAAAGCGCACGATGGCCTTCCTGTTTCTCTTTGGGATACATACTCGGCTTTTGCCAACTGCTACGGCGGCATCATCATTCTTGGCGTTAAAGAAAACCCAGATGGCAGTTGGCGCACGACCGGATTAAAGAACGCCGCCAAGCTGCAAAAGGAATTCTGGGATATCATCAATAACACAAATAAGGTTAGCATCAACCTGCTCAGAGAGAACGATGTTGAAACCTATGAATATAACGGTGATGTCATTATGACCATCCATGTTCCCGCTGCCCGCAGAGAACAGAAGCCCGTCTATATCAATAATGATATGTTCAACGGCACCTTCCGCAGGAATTACGAGGGCGACTATCACTGCACCACCATTCAGGTCAAAACCATGCTTCGCGACCAGGCAGATGATACGGTCGATATGTCCATTCTGGACGGTATTGGTCTGGAAATTTTCAATGCTGATTCCGTGCGCGGCTATCGAAATACTTTCGCCTCACTGAAAGACGGGCATCCATTTGTTCGGCTCGATGACAACGAGTTCCTTCGAAGCATCGGCGCGGCTGCTATTTCCAATAAAGACAACGCCCTGCATCCCACGGCAGCCGGATTGCTGATGTTTGGCAATGAATATGATATTGTCCGTCAATTCCCCAATTATTTTCTGGATTATCGTGCCGAGCTTGATCCTGCTATCCGCTGGACGGATAGAGTTTTTTCCAGCTCCGGCGATTGGTCGGGTAATATTTTCGATTTCTATTTCCGTGTCTACAATAAGTTAAAGCAATCTTTGACTGTGCCGTTTAAACTCTCCGGCGTAACGCGAATTGATGATACGCCCATGCACGAAGCTATTCGTGAAGCACTCGCCAACTGCCTGGTCAACGCCGATTACTTCGGCTCCAGAGGCATTGTCGTAATCCTCTGTCCGGATCAGATTACTTTCGCCAATCCCGGATATAGCCGTACTGGAAAAATACAAATGATGCGCGGCGGCGTTTCCGATCCTCGAAATCGCGGATTGATGAAGATGTTCAATCTCGTCGATATCGGTGAGCGTGCAGGCAGCGGTATTCCTAAAATCATGAACATCTGGAATGATGAAGGCATGAAAGAGCCTGTCATCACGGAAGAATTTGATCCTGATCGCACCATTCTGACTTTATCGCTTGAAAAAAAACAAGCGATAAAAACAAGTGATAACGCTCCCGTTTCTTCTTCAAAAGCTAAGAAAACCCTTGAAAATCAACGAAAGATCCTTGAATATCTGAAAGATCACGGGCGTTCAAAATGCTCCGATATTGCAGCGTTTATAGGACTCAGTGAAGCTCGCACACGGGTCATTCTCTTAAATATGCCGGAAGTTGAAGTTACCGGAGCAAACCGTTACAGAACTTATCGAATCAAATGATATTCTCATCCTATCGCTTGGAATGAAACCAAGCGATAGGTTTTTTTATTTGCCCTAAAATCTCCATCCATCTCCAAATTCCTCTTGAGTCTTAATATATGTATATGATATACTATCCTTGAAAGAGATGTCTAAACTATTCTGTAAGCACGATTACAACTTTAGACGCAGCGGAGTGAATTTCAGTGAAAGAAAAGACAAAGGTTTACATTTATACCCGCGTATCCACCGCCATGCAGATCGACGGCTACTCTCTTGAAGCACAAAGGAACCGCATGAAAGCATACGCCGAGTTTAATGACTACGAAATTGTCGGCGAATACGAAGATGCAGGCAAATCCGGCAAATCTATCGAAGGGCGAACCGAGTTTAACCGCATGATGGAAGATATCAAATGCGGCAAGGACAACGTGTCCTTTGTTCTGGTGTTTAAGCTCTCACGCTTTGGACGCAACGCCGCCGATGTCCTTTCTACCCTGCAAACCATGCAGGATTTTGGGGTTAATCTGATCTGTGTAGAGGATGGCATTGATTCCTCCAAGGACGCAGGCAAGCTGGTTATTTCGGTTTTGTCGGCTGTTGCCGAAATCGAACGCGAAAATATCCGAGTTCAGACCATGGAAGGTCGGCTTCAAAAGGCACGCGAGGGTAAATGGAACGGCGGCTTTGCTCCCTACGGCTATGATCTGGTCAACGGCGCGCTCATCGTCAACAAAGAAGAAGCCGAAGCCGTTAAACTTATCTTTGATCTGTATGTTCACAAAAAGATGGGTGGTCGTCTAATTGCCCAGTATTTGGAGCGTCACGGTATCCAGAAACTCTCCCATCAAAACACCAAGGGCGAGCTTTTCAGCGCAGCCTATGTCCGCGAGATTCTGAAAAATCCCGCCTACTGTGGCAAAATTGCTTATGGTCGTCGCAAAACCGAAAAGGTTCACGGCACCCGAAACGAATATCGGATCGTTTGGAATCAAGATTATCTCCTGTGCGACGGTATCCACGAGGCACTTGTTTCCGTTCAGGACTGGGAAGATGCGCAAGTTCGACTTCGTTCTCAAGGTGAACGCTATAAGCGCTACGAACGTCATGACAACGAACATGCTTACCTGCTCACCGGTTTACTCAAATGCCCGGAATGTGGTGCTGGTATGTACGTCAGCAAGAGTGTCAAAAAGAGAAAGGACGGCTCTTATTATAAAGAGTTCTACTACTATGGCTGCAAGCATCGCCGTCAGGATCGCGGGCATAAATGCACCTACAAAACGCAAATTCCTCTCCCGCTGATGGATCAGGCTGTTGTCGAAGTTATTACATCTCTTATCAAAAAACCTGATTTCGCCAAACTGATGGCAGAGAAAATCAATACAGAAATCGACACATCAGCACTTGAGCAGGAAATCGCACATCTTGAGAAGCAACTTCGCCAGCAATATTCGGTCAAAGAAAAACTAATTGAAGAAATCGACCAGCTTGATCCAGATGATCGCCATTATCGTCATAGGAAATCCGATCTTGATGAACGACTATTTAGAATGTATGACAAAATTGATGAATCGGAAGATTTGCTTATCGAAGCCAAAGCCAAGAAGCAATCCATTGAAGCAGATAAAGTCACAACGCAAAACATCATCGCCATCCTCACCAATTTTGAACACCTGTACAGCGTTATGAACGACGTTGAAAAGCACGAACTCATGGCTGAACTGATTGCCGATATTCAAATCTACCCCGAACGGCAGCCAAACGGTCAGTGGCTGAAATCCATCCATTTCCAGCTTCCGATTATTCCGGGAAAAAAGCTGCAATTCGGTTTAGACAATTCAGGCGGGTTTGAAACTGTAATGTGCTTTTCCAAAGAAACATATCCACATCGCTCTGTGAAGGTCGAATTCCCGCTTGAAGGGCTGAGTGTCGCTCAGCTTCAGGGGAGCGCGACCTATGAGCAGATCAAGGCGTATGTTCTCGAGCACAGCGGTCTCAAGGTTTCTACCCTGTACATCGCGCAGGTCAAGCAGAAATACGGCATCATAGAGCGCGAGTGCTGCAACAAGCCCAGGAGCGAGGACGCAAAGCAGCCCCAGTGTCCGCCGGACAAGGAAGCTGCGATTGTCGAAGCGCTCAAATTCTACGGCCTGATTGCCCCTTGAATATTTCTCATACGCGCATTATTCCCAATACATTCACCAGACACAGAGCGTCATCATGCAAAAGGAGCTGACCAGCGCCTGATTCGAGTGCTGGTCAGCTCTCTAGCTCTTCGTAAGCTCCTAACCTATTTGATTCGTGATGCGCCGTTACGTCTTCTGCTTTCGTTTTCGAATATAGATTACATTGTTTATCGGATCTATCCTGGTTCTAGATACACCATCAACCTGAACCGCTATACTGATAGAGAATTCTTTGATATCGGCAACCTCCCCGCCAGATACTTCTTCTCCCATAAAGTATTTTGCGTCAACAACATCGCCAACTTTTAATTCTGACAGAACCGCCTTGGTTCTGTTTTTATACTTGGACTTTTCATATTCAAATGGGTCGTCTAAAAGGCTCCCATATATGCGTGCTTTCCCGACGTTGAACGATATGCAAATGTTGCGTCGGTAATATGGAGCCATGATATACTTTTTCAGGTTCACATAAAGCAATGCTCCTGCATCCATAGTCGCCAATCCATTTTCTCTCTCATATGGAGCAATATCAAAATGCTCAAGACCTCTGGGCGCACAATATTCATCTACCATTCCCATCACTTTGCGATACGTATCCATATTCAAAGTGACGAGAAAAGGAAATCCTTCAGTGTCACTCATCAGTTCTTGTTCAGCAAAGATGATCTGGCAAGCAGGATCTTCTTCCCTTGATCTATTTTTCTCCTCCAATTTTATGCAATCACTGTCAATAATACAAGGAGGCTTCGTATAGTTACACATTCCACACGAAAACAGGTCGGAACCAAAGTTCATATGATAATTGTCTGCCTTGTCTTCCATTTCAAATTGTCTGTACGGCAGGCAGGCATCATACACCGCCAGCAAATAGAATGCAGCCAATACCATAATCGCATTTTCAATCGTTCCGTGTTCAGGAATGCTTTGAATATAGTTATGCTTGATCGCCTGATAGCTTTTGCACCAGTCAACAGATTTCAACCTATGTGCATCTTTATGCCATATATCCCGCTCAGAGTATTCCCATAACCCTCCTCTGCAATCACTGAGCGAAATATTCCCGAAGGGAAAAATCGTACTGCCATATTTCCGAAAATTGAATCTTCCTAACCTTAACTCAATCTGTTTTTTGCCGAGCGAGAATTCCCTGTCGATTTCAACCAAGCAATGATAGTCATATTTCCATTTGTCCCTTGTCCATTTTTCTGAATCGAATTTATCAGCAGACCTTTTATACTTACCTTTTGCGAAGCATTCGGGAATCCTATCATTATCTTCTTGGAATGGCCAGATATGCTCTTCATAAATGTCTTTTGCAAGAGATTCGATTTTGATGCAAGCAGAATTGATAATATCCGCCAGCTCTGATGAATAGACATGGATTTGATTATCATCAAAACAGATGGAATGCGACAATCTTAGCAGTTGGCTCTCAAGGAGTCTGTAACTGTTCCAATATGCTTCATGCGAATTTCCTTGGAAAGGCATTCTTTTCTCCTTTCTTCATTTGAGTTATCCACTCATTTTAGCCTCTCGCACAGCGGCAGAATTTCTTCCAGCCGGGCCACGATGCGTTTTTGCTCGGCAAGGGGAGGGAGGGGAACTGGAAGCATTCGCATTACTTTTAAAGACACGTTTTTAATGGTTGTTTGTGTAGCCTCTTTAACTGCATAATCCATGAAGAATTTAGTGTTGATTAAGTGGCAAATATACTCCTTGTTGACCCCTGCTAACACTGAAAAATAGCATGCGCTTTTCCCTAAAATAATGGGTTCTCCTGCATAGAACGCATAGTTACCGATTGTTCCATTTATTGATATAAGAATTGTGTTCATATCTAACGGTTTCTTGTGTTTCTCATATTCATTAAAAGATACTTTTTTGGTGTCTGCCTTGAAAACAATGTGTCCTTTTGCTAGATTGTTTCCGTTTACAAAATAGTAATCGCCTATTTCATCAAAAGCTGGTGTTCCATGAATTCCGTCACCAAGAACAGAGATTATTTGGCTTAGTCGCACCCACTTCCACCCCTCCGGAATCTCAAACGGCACTTCATCCTCTGCAATCTCCGGCAGGGGCTTTTCTTTTTTGATCTTGCCCGCCTTGATAAGCGCCTGCTTTTCGGCCTGAATCTGCCGGTACAGCTCCTCGCCGGTACCTTCTTCGGGGCGCTGCTCCACCAGCTTGCCCTGAATCGCCATCTGGAGAATGGACTTCTGCATGTCCGCAGGGAAACGGCGGTTAAAGTCCTCCAGCCTGTTCCACGCCTTTTCGTAGTGGTCGATATACGGAAGCAGTTCTTCGATTTTGGCGACGATGCGCTTTTGCTCTGCCACGGGAGGAAGTGGCAGAGGCATAGCATATAGAGCGTTTTGTACAAGATGCTTGATCGTTACGCCTTTACAGTATTCGTTGATGATTCCTATTCCCTTGTAGAGATGGAGGACATAGAGATAAAAGCTCGGAACAATCTCTCCATAGAAACGCACCCGATGCAACGCATTCTGATAATACATGACCTCATCACGATCCCAAATGGCGCAACGACCTACGTCTCCGCCTTCGCAAATGAGCAGGTCTCCCTTTTGAAGCAGGTATTTGCTCAGTTCCGATTCTTCAAACAATGCTTCCTTAACTTTTTCTAGACTTACGCCATCCCAATAAACATTGATACTGCAAAGATATGGTTGAGGAGTACCAGTGTTCTTTGCTTTATCCATCGTCTTTCCAAGACTACTCTCGGCAATCTGGTTAAGGTGAACCCATGTCCAGCTTTCTGGTATTTCAAATGGTATGTTCTCATCATCAAACGGTTCGGCAGTTTTCTTCAGCTTTGGCAACGAATCAAGGAGATCATTGGCCGTGCCTTCCTCCGGCCTCTGCTCCACGAGCTTGCCCTGTATCGCCAACTGTAAAATGCTGCTTTTCAGCTCCTGCGGCGTCATCCCTGTCCACCCCCAAGAATCGCGGTGATCTGCGAGAGCACGCGGTCAATCTCCGCGTTCAGCGAGGCGCGTTCCTCTTGATACCGCTGAATCAAATCCATCGGGTCGAGGATTTCCTCCTCCTCGTGGGGATAGCCGCACTGATCGAGGTTGTAATGAAGCTCCTGTGTCAGCTGCTGCGCGGTGAAGCGCTTCGCCTTGTCAAAGCCGTCCGCCGCGATCTCCTGCCGGTTGTGCCACCACTGAATCGCCGGGTCGAAGTGCTCCAGCTTCATGGGCTTAGTCTTGGAGAAATGCTTGTAGCCTTCCGGCATGTCCAGCCGGTAGAACCACGTCTCCTGCGTCGAACCGGTGCGGTCGAAGAACAGGATGTTGGTGGTAATGGAGGTGTACGGCGCAAAGACACTGCCCGGCATGCGGATGACCGTGTGCAGGTTGAACTCGCTGAGCAGCTTCTTTTTGATGTTCACCTTCGCGTTGTCCGTGCCGAACAGGAAGCCGTCGGGCAGGATGACCGCCGCGCGCCCGCCGGGTCTCAGCCGGTACATGATGACGGACATGAACAGATCCGCCGTCTCGCTGCTGGCGAGGTCGTCCGGGAAGTGGTTCTTCACGTCCTTCTTCTCGCTGCCGCCGTAGGGCGGGTTCATCAGGATCACGTCAAACTGATCCTTCTCCGTGTAGTCCAGCACGTCGTGCAGCAGCGTGTTGTCGTGGAACACCTGCGGCACATCGAGGCCGTGCAGCAGCAGATTGGTGATGCAGAGCATGTAGGGGAACTGTTTCTTCTCAATGCCGTAGATGGAATCCCCGTATTTCTTCGCATCCGCCGTGTTCTTGATCTGCTTTTGCAGCTCGCCAAGCCAGCTGGTGATGAAGCCGCCCGTGCCGCAGGCAAAGTCCGCCATCTGCTCGCCGATCCTCGGCTGAATCATCCTCGCCATGAAGTCGGTCACGGCGCGAGGCGTGTAGAACTCGCCCGCGGAGCCGGCGCTTTGCAGCTCCTTGAGAATGCCCTCGTAGATTTCGTTGAAGGCGTGGCTCTCCTCGTAGTCGGACAAATCCAGCTCGTCGATGACGTTGATGACCTGCCGCAGCAGCACGCCGTCCTTCATGTACTGGTTGGCGTCCGCGAACACGGTCTGCACGATGGCCTTTTTGATTGGCGTCTGCGCGGTCACGCGGATGCCCTCGACGATCGTTTTCCCGCTGGCGTCCTTGACGTCCCTGCCCTTGAGCACGGGGAAGAGGGTGTTGTTGACGAAGCCGAGCAGCTTGTCGCCGGTCATGGCGCTGCCGGACTTGTCGTCGTGCGCCCAGTTCGCCCAGCGGCACACCTCCGGGAGGATAGACACATAGCGCTCGTCGTCAAACGCCCAGTCCTGCTCCTTCGCATCGTAGACCTTCAAAAAGAGCATCCACGCGATCTGCTCGATGCGCTGCGCGTCGCCGTTGATGCCCGCGTCATTGCGCATGATGTCGCGCAGCCGCTTGACGAATCCGGAAAGATTACTCATGGTTTAACCTGCCTCATCTGCATAAATTGCGTTTTCCAGCGCTTTGACCGCCTGCATGTATCCGTCGCGCCCGCCGAAATATCCGGCAATCCGCGCGGAGTTTCCCATAGTTAAAGATACCACACCAAATATGATGAACCCACGCTTATACACTACCAGCTATAATAAACCGCAAGGACAGCAATTTGATACTGCTGTCCTTTCTTTTATAAAATTGCAGTACACAGAAAAAAGCTGTAAAATGATAAATATATTTGTCCTTGTAACAATTCTCGGACATTTGCCTGTTATACTATCTGCAAAAAGCAAAGGAAGTGAGGATATGAAGCAGATTTTAATTGTCGAGGACGACAGTTTTTTGAATAAGATGTTGGCCTATAACATGACCGCAGACGGCTACGGCGTGACTTCTGCCCTAAATGCCAGAACCGCAGCCGCCGCCATCCGCCAGCGGGAATTTGATTTAGTGCTGCTGGACATCAACCTGCCGGATGGAAATGGTTTTGAGCTGTGCAAGCTGATAAAGCCCCAACACCCGGACACCATCGTGATTTTCCTAACCGCCAACGATCAGGAGAGCGACCAGATACGGGGCTATGAGGTGGGCGCGGTGGACTACATCACAAAGCCCTTTGTGATCGGGGCCTTGCAGCGGAAAATCAAAGCCATGTTTGCCATGCTGGAACACCACAAACCGGCCAAGGACATTTACGACGACGGGCGGCTGT
>OLFX01000253.1_pt1 | contig 91911 bp, 99 predicted proteins | sample 1605091 | NCBI WGS metagenome assembly OLFX01 (sample SAMEA3888906, study PRJEB22519) | human gut metagenome | biome: human gut; feature: human-associated habitat; material: faeces | place: Denmark | collected 2012 | reverse complement strand
CTGGATCCCCGCCCGGGACCGGGCGGGAACCCACCTCGCAGGTGCTAACCTGCGCTGGTTCCAACGGAACCGCCTATCGATTACGAGGGCCTCAGAAGCCCCCCGCCTGGTCTTCCCCGGCCAGGCCGCCCCCCTCCTTTCGGGGGGCTTTTTTCTGGAATGCCGCCCCTTCCCCCCGAAGAAAAAGGGAGGAGGGCAAATGCTGGGGAAAGGTCCCAACTTTCCCCATCCAGCCTTTGACAGCCTTTTCCGCCACAGACCGGTATAATCGGAGCACACCTTTCGAAAATCGATCTGTAGGAGGGATCACCATGGCAACGAAAGAACGGGCCGGGGGGCGGCTGCTCCGCTTTCCCCGGCGGGACCAGGTTAACGTCTCCCGGCGGGCCTTTTTAGGCCTGGCGGAGGCGGGGGTGGGATTCCTCTTGGGCGCCGTGCTGGCCGGGGCGGAGATCTTTGGCCTCTATGCCCCCTTCGGGGTGGCGGCGGTGGCAGCGGCGGGGTCGGGCCTCAGCGGGTTCTGCACCCTGGCGGGGACCTGCCTGGGCTACCTGTGCCTGGAGGGGCTGACCGACGGCATGCGCTACGCGGCCTCTGCCATTCTAACCTATTCCGTGGCCTTCGCCTTTTATGACACCAAGGCCTACCGCCGGGTGTGGTTCATGCCCGCCATCGCCATGCTGCTGTGCGCCCTGACGGGGATCGTCACCCGAGGGGGCCAGGGGTGGCACGGGGAGGACATGGTGTACTTTGTCACGGAGGTCCTGTTCACCGGGGTGGCGGCCTATGGATACCGGGTGGTGTTCACCCAGTGGCCGGAGACCTTGGACGGCTTGCACGCCCTCTCGCCCCGGCAGACCATTGGCCTGCTGTTGCTGGGGAGTACGCTGCTCATGTCCCTGGCCCGGGTGGAGATTTTGGCCACCTTTTCCCTGGGCCGCCTGGTGGCGGCAGTGGGCATCCTGTGGGCGGCCCGGCGGGGGGTGACCGGCGGAGGCCTGCTGGGGGCCTGCGCCGGGGTGGCCCTGGACCTGGCCTCGGGGGAGCAGCCCTATTACAGCCTGGTCTTTACCCTGGCCGGCCTGCTCTGCGGCCTGTGCCGGGACCGCAGGAAGGGATGGGCGGCCTTGGTCTACGTGTTGGCCTGCGCCGTGGCGGTGCTGTGGAGCTGGGACGGCGGCCGCCACATGGGCCTGCCCCTGGAGGCGCTGGTGGGGGCCATCCTCTTCCTGGTGCTCCCCCTCCGCCTGCCCCAGGGGGCATCCGCTGCCCCCATGCCCGCCCAGAACCCAGACTGGGAGGCCGGCCGCCAGGCCCTCTCCCGGAAGGTGGAGGAGATGGCCGGGGCCTTCCACACCCTCTACGGCAGCGTGAAGGAGACCCTCCGTCCAGAGGATCGGAACACGGAAAACCCGGCGGAGATCTTCACCCGGGCCGCCGACAAGGTTTGCGCCCGGTGCGTCCTGGGGGACACCTGCTGGCAAAAGGAGTACCAGGACACCCGGGCCGCCCTCAACGACGCCACCCAGCCCATGCTGGCCCGGGGCCGGGCCCTGGCCACGGATTTTTCCGGGACCTTCAGCAACCGGTGCGTCCACTTCCCGGAGTTTTTGGGGGAGGTGAACCGCCAGCTCACGGCCTTCCTGCGGCGGCGGCAGGCGTTGCGGCGGACCTTTGAAACCCGCTCCGCCCTGTGCAGCCAGTATGCCCGGCTGGACAAGCTCCTGCGCACCGCCTCGGCGGAACTGGCCGCAGGCCTCACCCCTGACCTGCCCCGGCAGGAGAAGCTGGAGGGCTTCCTGCGGAGCATGAACCTGACCGGCGGGGTGGTCTACTACGACAAGGAGGGCCACCTCCGGGTGGAGGTGCCCGCCTCGGAGGAACTGAAAACCCGGGCAGCCCGCCAGGAACTCTCTCAGGTCCTGGGAACCCACCTCCGGGAGGGGGAGACGGCAGGGGACCGGCTGTGCTTTGCCCAGGCGGAACCCTTCCGGGCCCTGGCCAGTCTGGCCGGGGCCCCCCGGCAGGGGGAGAAGGTCAGCGGTGACACCGGTCTGTGGTTCCGCCGGGAGGATGGGCAGCTCTTCCTCCTCCTGTGCGACGGCATGGGCTCCGGTCCGGGGGCCAAGCAGGAGAGCGCCCAGGCGGCCAAGCTGCTGGAAAACTTCCTCCGGGCAGGGATGGCCGCTCAGGAGGCGGTGGAGACTGTATCCTCCGCCTTGGCCCTCCGGGGGGAGGCCGGGGGAAGCACCACCATCGACCTGCTGTCGGTGGACCTGTTCACCGGCAAGTGCGCCGTCCACAAGCAGGGGGCGGCCCCCACCTACGTCCGCCGGGATAAGCGTATCCAGTGTGCCGTGGGGGCCTCCCTGCCGGCGGGCATCGTCACCGGCGAGCAGGCCAAGCCCGACGTCCACCGCTTCCGGGGCGCCCAGGGAGACTGGATCGTCATGGTCACCGACGGCATCCTCTGCGGCCGGGATGACCAGTGGATCCGGGATCTGCTGGCCAGCTACCAGGGGGACAGCCCCAGCGACCTGGCCCAGCGGATCCTCCGCCAGAGCCAGGACCTGTGCCAGGGGGAGGACGACGGCACCGTGCTGGCGGTGCACCTGGAGCGCAGCCGGGACCCGTTGGGGTGAGCCTGCCTGTTCTATCGCAACCCATGCCCCGTCCGGGCAGCCTTGGGAGAACCAGGGCTGCCCGGACGGGGATTCTTGTGGGCCGGAGGGGGTTCCCTCTGGCATTTTTTTGCCTTCTGTGCTATAGTATTCTCGACTGGTTTCCACACCCGGTCCAACCGGCGGGGGAGAGAGGCTCCCCTCCGCCGCTGTGCGGTTCGCGCGCCGTACTCTAAATACCAAAATGGAGGCAAAGACACATGCGCTCAAAAACCTATCTGTTGGCCCTCAACGGGGTGATTGCCGCGGCCTACGCCGCCCTCACCCTGGTGGCTGCCGCCCTGAACCTGGCCTATGGCCCGGTGCAGTTCCGGTTCTCAGAGGCCCTTACCGTGCTGCCCTTCCTGTTCCCCGGCACCTGGCCGGGGGTTTTCGTGGGGTGCCTGGTGGCAAACCTGCTCAGCCCCTACGGCCCGCTGGACGTGGTCCTGGGCTCGGCCGGCACCTTGGTGGCCGCCCTGCTGACCCAGAAGGCCCCGAAGACCTGGCTGGCCCCCCTCCCCCCGGTGGTGTGCGGTATGGTGCTCCTGGGCGGGATGCTGGCCTGGTATGAGGTGGGCTTTTCCGACCAGTTTCTCCCCCTCTTCGCAGCCAATGCGCTGTGGGTGGGCATCGGCCAGGCGGTGTCCTGCTATGGGCTGGGGCTGCCTTTGATGCGGGCCTTGCGGAAGGTCTCCTACTTCCGCCGCTTTATCCCGGAAGACCGCCGGGGCCTTCGGCCTGCGGCCTGAATCGAAAAAAACAGCCGCTTCCCCAGCGCGAGGGGAAGCGGCTGCTCTCATCCTTGGCCGCGTTTTTCCAAGGCCCGCATCACCCGGTCCAGAGTGTGCTCCACATCCTGGCCGCTGCAGTCGATGGTGAGGTGAGCGTACTGCTCGTAGAGGGGCACCCGCTCCTCATAGAGCATCCGCAGGGTCTGGCCGGGGCGGAGGACCACCCCCCGGCGTTTCAGGCTGCCCAGCCGCTTGGCCAGGGCCCGGTAGCCCAGCTTCAGGTAGACCACGGTGCCCAGTTCCCGCAGGTGAGCCATGGCCTGGGAGCGGTAGACCACGCTCCCGCCGGTGGCCACCACGGTGCGGTGGGATTGGAGATGGGCGCACACCTCCCCCTCCAGGTCCAGGAACCCCTCAATGCCCCGGTCGGCGATGAGGTCCCGGAGGAGGGCCCCCTCCTGCTCCTGGATGACCAGGTCCGTGTCCAGAAAGGTCATGCCCAGGGTTTTGGCCAGCAGAACCCCCAGGGTGCTTTTGCCCACCCCGGGCATGCCGATGAGAATGATGTTGTCCATGGCGACGCTCCTTGTCTGTCTATATGGAGTCCGTCTGAGTATACCACTGGCGGGCTCAAAAGGGAAGGGGGAAACTGCCGCTGCCCACCCACCAGAGCAGGGAGGCCCCTGCGCCCCCTGCCAGGGCGGCCAGGGCGGGCACCCAGGCCCGCCGCCACCGGGCCCAGGGGGAGGTGCGCAGCAGATAGGCGTCGGCCACCGCCTGGGCCTGCTTGAGCACCTGTTCCTCCGGGGGATCCGGGGACTCGACCTCCTCCCGCAGCAGGAAGATGGCCTGTTCGAAGTACTTCTGGTCCGGGGCGCGGACCACCACCACCCGGCGGGTGACCCCTTTTACCATGGTTACCACTCCTTTCCGTTTCCCCCAGTATGGACGGAAAGGGCGGGGTTTATACCAGGCGGGACCTTACCCCAGCAGGTCTGGGTGGTACACTTGGGTCTGGCGGTGGCGGAGGTAGTTGAGGAAATCGTCTTGGGCGGTGGTGTCCGCCAGGTCGATGTCTGCCAGGAGCAGGGCCTCGCTCCGCGGGTCGGCCTGGGCCAAGATTTTCCCGGTGGGGTGGAAGGCTCCGCTCTGGCCGCAGTAATGGAACCGCTTTTCCGTGCCCACATAGTTGCAGTAGAGGGTGTAGATCCGGTTCTCCATGGCCCGGGTGTGCATGTAGACGAAGTGGTAGTCCTCATAGGGGGTCATGTTGGCTGCCCCCATGCAGATGAGCTTGGCCCCGTCCAGGGCCAGGGAGCGGGCGGTCTCCGGGAACTCCCCGTCGTAGCACACCAGAAGGCCCATCCGGCCGAAGGAGGTGTCAAAGGCCCGGAGGGTGGGGCCGGGGTCGAACATCTTCTCCTCCCCGCCGAAGAAGTGGGTTTTCCCCTGGACGCCGGCCACGGAACCGTCCCGGTCGATCATCACCAGGGCGTTGTAGGGCTTGCCGCCGGGGTGGGCCACAGGCAGGCCCACCACCAGGCCCAGGGAGAGGGCGCGGGCCTTTTCCCGCAGCACGAGGAGGGAGGGGCCGTCAGGCACCGGCTCGGCCAGTTCCTCCAACCGATCCCGGATGAGGTAGCCGGTGAGGAACATCTCCGGCAGCACCAGGAGGGAGGCGCCCCGGGCATGGGCGGCCTCCATGGCCCGCAGGGCCCGGGCGAGGTTGGCCTCCTTGTCATAGGGGAGGGATGTGGTTTGCCAAACGGCAGCGGTGAAGGGGTTCATGGGGGATTCTCCTTTCCGATTCCAGTGGGGTGGGGGGCTGCCGTATCGGCAGGTGGTCTTGGTTTGGACCGGCGCAGGGTGGGCCCTGCGACGTGGGTTTCCCGCCCGACTCCGGGCGGGAGCCCGGCTTTCTCCGGAGAAAGCCGGAGGAAAGAGCGCCGGGGGCTTTGCCCCCTGGACCCCCACCTTTTATAGCCCGCTCGTTCCCACTCGCTCGTTTTGGCGTGGTGGGGCGCAGCGGGGCGGTCGTGGGGCTATTTCGGGACCCATGTACGTGCCCTGATTTGGGACGCTTTTTCGTGGAGGGCTGCACAACCCAGAGGCTTCCCCTTGGGGGGGAAGCTGTCACCGGAGGTGACTGATGAGGGGGCGACCGGTTTGCCCAACGGGGCAGAAGAAAAATTCCGTTGGGGCGACAGGCGGTAGTGCGCCCCTTTTCTACAAGGAAAGGTTGGGTACAGGATCGCCCCCTCATCCGACCCGGCTTTGCCGGCCCACCTTCCCCCCAAGGGGAAGGCTTTGAGGGTGGGAGCGCAGCGAAACGGTCGTTGGGCTGTTTCGGGGCCTAAGTACGTACCCTGATTTGGAAACTTTCTTTCGCAAAGATGCTTTCCAGCATATTTTCCCTCGAAAATGCGTCCCAAATCGGTTTTAGGATATCGGTAGTAATAGCCCCTCGAACGGATCAGAGGCAACCAACCCAAAAACCAGCGAGTGGGAACGAGCGGCCATAAAAACCGGAGTCCAGGGGCTTGCCCCTGGTGTTCTTTCCCCCGACTTTCTCCAAAGAAAGTCGGGCTCCCCCGCCGGAGTCGGCGGGGCCTCCGGGGCGCTGCGCCCCAAAGGCGGCTTCCGAGCGACCCGCCCGTAGGGTACGTACCAGCCCCCCGCATCTCCGGGCCCAGGATAAAAAAGACGCGCCGGGATGCGGCGCGTCTTTGGAATGACTGCGATTAGTCGGTCACGTAGGGCAGCAGAGCGATCTGCCGGGCACGCTTGATGGCCTCGGTCAGCTGGCGCTGATGCATGGCGCAGGTGCCGGTGGTTCTGCGGGGCAGAATCTTGGACCGCTCCGAAAGGAACCGGCGCAGCTTGGCAGCGTCCTTGTAGTCGATGTGCTCGACCTTGTCGACGCAGAAAGTACACACCTTACGGCGCTTACGGCCGCGGGGCCGTTCTCTATCCATAGCCATGAGAGCAAACCTCCTTATATAGAGTAAGAATCAAAGTGGTCTGAGGGACCTCTCGAAGAGAGGCTCAGAAGGGCAGCTCGCCGTCGTCGTCGGTGAGGTCAGCGAACTGATCCACCATGGGGGCAGCGGAGTAGCCGCCGCCGGAGACGGGGGCGCTGCTGTCAGCCGGAGCGCCATAGCCCCCTCGGCTGGGCTGGGGGGCACCGTAGCCGCTGCCTTCGCTGTCCCGGCGGGAGTCGCCGAAGTAGACGTTGTCGGCCACCACTTCCGTGGCGTAGCGGCGGTTGCCGTCCCGGTCGGTGTAATCGCGGGTCTGGAGTTTCCCCTCCACGATGGCCAGCCGGCCCTTGGTGAGGAAGCGGGAGACGAACTCTGCCGTCTGCCGCCAGGCCACGATGTTGATGAAATCCGCCTTGCGCTCGCCGGTTTCCCGGTCCTTAAAGTCCCGGTCCACGGCCAAGCGGAAGGAAGCAACGGCGATGCCGTTCTGGGTGTGGCGGAGTTCCGGGTCGGCCACCAGCCGGCCCTGTAAAAAGATCTTGTTCAGCAAGCTGGGTTCCCCCTTACTCGTCCTTGCAGATGATCATGGAGCGCATGACCCCTTCGGTGATCTTCAGCACGCGGTCCAGCTCAGCGGGGAGCGCGGGGGCTGCGGTGAAGGTCATCAGGACGTAGTGGCCCTCGTTGAGATCGTTGATGGGATAGGCCAGACGGCGCTTGCCCCAATCGTCGATGGCGGCCACGGTACCCTGGGTCTCCACCAGCGCCTTGAACTTCTCGATCATGGCGGCGATGGCCTCCTCCCCCAGGGCGGGGTCCAGGATGTAGACCACTTCGTAGTTTGCATTTACCTTTGCCATAGTTTCTTGCACCTCCTTATGGACATTTGGCCGGCAGTCCCTGCTGCCGGCAAGGATATGCCTGCGGATAGACAGGCTATATTATTATACTGGAAATCCGGGATTTGTCAAGGGGATTTGGCGGATTTTCGGGGTTAGGGCAGGGTGCACCGGTACAGCCCGTGGCGGTTGCAGTAGGCGTAGACCCACTTCAGCCGGCGCAGCTTTAGCCGGGCTTCCGGGTTCCCTTCGGGGTAGAGCTTGATCAGCTGGACCCCTTCGTCGGACACCCCGGCCAGGAAGGAGATGAAGTGCCCCTTCTCCATGGGATGGTTCAGGGTGACGTAGACCTCGTCCTCCACCGGCTCCAGGGTGATGGCGTGGTCTTCGTCGGGGGCCTCGGGCTCCAGCGGGGGCAGGGTGAGGCCGCAGCAGCTGAGCACCGCCGCCCCGGTGCTGTGGATGATGTTGCCGCAGATGGGGCAGACGTACCACTTGGCCCGGAGCAGGTTGCCGGCGCGGTTGGCGTTGGTGACGCAGTCCCCGGAGAGCAGCTCCATGACGGAGATGTCCAGGGCCTGGGCCAGGGGTTCGATGAGGGTGATGTCGGGGTAGCCTTTGGCGGTCTCCCACTTGGAGATGGCTTTGTCGCTGACCTGGAGCCGGGCGGCCAGCTGGGCCTGGGTGAGGCCTTTCCCCTCCCGCAGCCCTTTGATGACGGTTCCTGTGACGTATGGATTCATGGTTTTCTCCTCCTTTTGCCCCCGTATCTTACCATGGGGCGGGAAAAAAGGCCACCTACGGGGCGTAGAGTGGCGGGATAGGGGAGCGCCTTTTGGGTGGGAAAATCCCTTGGCATATTCTTCTTCCAAAGGGGGAACACTTCCCCTGAGGTGATAGCCATGGATTTAAACCGTTTGACCAATGAGGCCTACAACGCCTATGTCAAGGCCAAGGCCAAACCCTCCCCCATGGGGAAGAACCTGGTGTGGGCCTTCCTGGTGGGGGGCGGGATCTGCCTGGTGGGCCAGGCCCTGCTGGACGGGTATGCCAGCCTCGGCCTGGACCTGACCCAGGCCAAGACGGCGGTGTCCATCACCCTGATCTTTGTCACCGCCCTGCTCACAGGCATCGGGGTGTTTGACCGCTTTGCCAAGCACGCCGGGGCGGGGACCCTGGTGCCCATCACCGGGTTTGCCAACGCGGTGGTGGCCCCGGCCATGGAGTTTAAGCAGGAGGGGATGATCACCGGCACCGCCGCCAAGCTCTTCACCGTGGCCGGCCCGGTGCTGGTCTACGGCATCTCCGCCAGTGTGGTGTATGGGGTGGTGCTGTATATCGCGCAGCGGGTAGGGGGGTAGTGATTCCCGGGCAAGGGCCCCCAAGTTCATTCTAGTATAATCCCCCTGGCTCTGCCAGGGGGATTATGCTTTTCAGCCGCAAGGGGGCCGTTACATCCGCTGCACCGCGTCGGTGGCCAGGGCCGACCGCTCGCACTCCTCGGCGGAGAGGGTGACCTGGAAGCACAGGGGGCTTCCCTTCATGGTCTCGGCGGCGTAGCTCAGGCCGTTGGTGCGCTCGTCCAGGAGGGGGTTGTCGATCTGGTTGGGGTCCCCCAGGAGGATGATCTTGGTGCCCATCCCCGCCCGGGTGATGATGCCCTTGGCCTGCTTGGGGGTGAGGTTCTGGGCCTCGTCGATGATGAGGTAGGTTTTGGTCACCGACCGGCCCCGGATGAAGTTCAGCGCCTGGGCGCTGATCAGGTCCCGGGCGAAGAGCTCCTCGATCTTCCCCGACAGGCTTCGCTCGTCGGCGAAGCGCTCGTCCTCGTTCTGGTCCACCAGGAGCTCCAGGTTGTCGATCACCGGCCGGAGGAGGGGGGCGATCTTCTCCCCCTCGTCCCCGGGGAGAAAGCCGATGTCGTCGTCGAAGTGGACGTTGGGCCGGCTGATGAGGATGCGGCGGTAGGCCGGCGTCTCGGTTTCCAGCAGGGCGTGGAGGCCCACCGCCAGGGAGTAGAAGGTCTTGGCGGTGCCCGCCATGCCCTTGACGATGACCAAGGGGGCCTCCTCCGCCCCGGTCATCAGGGCCTCCTGGAGGAAGTACTGCCCCACGTTCCGGGGGGAGATGCCATAGGGCTTTTTCTTTTTATAGGCCAGGGGGACGATTTTCTTCCCGTCAAACCGGCCCAGCTGGGTCTTCTTGCTGGACTGGTCGGCCCGGAGGATGACGAACTGGTTGCACACCAGGTCCACGGGCTTCTTCTCCCCCAGCTCGTCGGTCTGGTACACATCCTCTGGGTCGATGGCCTTCTTGGGGAAGGCCTCAAACTTCTTTTCCGAGACGAACACCTGGCACCGGCCGGTGTACTGGTCGGCGCTCACCGGGGCCTGCTCGGAGGTGAAGTCCTCTGCCGGCAGCCCCAGGATCTGGGCCTTGATCCGCAGGAGGATGTTCTTGGTCACCAGCACCACCCGGCTTTGGCTGGCCCGAAGGGCCTGGCACACCTGCAGGATCCGCCGGTGGTTGGGGTAGCCGGGAAACTCTGTGGGGAGGGGGACGTCCACGCAGTTGGTCTCCACCCGCAGCCAGCCGCCGTTGGGCAGGGGCACGCCGGAGAGGAGATTGCCCTGGGCCCGGAGGGCCTCCAGCCGGCGGATGGCCTGGCGGGCGTTGGTGCCCTGCTCGCCCTCGGCGCCTTTCAGGGCGTCCAGCTCCTCCAGGACCGCGATGGGGAGGACGATCTGGTTGTCCTCAAAGGCCTCTAAGGCGTAAGGAGTCTGGAGGAGGACGCTGGTGTCCAGTACATAGGTTTTTTCCATGGTGGGATGCCTGCCTTTCCAAGATCAGAGGGGATGATGCTTCCACCCCCATTGTAAAAGACCCGGCAGCCCCCTTCCATCTGATTTTGGTGAAATTTTGGGGAAATCCCTGTGTGCCCCTCCCCCACCCCTCAGACCACCATGCCCACGGCGCAGAGGGCCAGCACCGCCCCCATGGCGTAGTTGAAGGGCCGGTAGTGCTTGGTGAGGAAGGCCTGGAACAGCCCTCCCGCCGCGGCCCAGGTCATAAACCCGGCGGTGCCCACCAAGGTCAGCAGCAGGGGTTGTACCACCATGGTGCCGCTGCCCCCGGCGGGAAAGACGTAGCCGGTGTAGATGGTGATGGCGTAAAAGATGATTTTTACGTTCACAAACTGCAGCAGGAACCCCTTCCAGAAGGAGGCCTTTCGGCTCTCCTCCCCGGCGGGTTTGCTCCGGGCCACGTGGACGGCCAGCCAGAGGATGTATCCCGCCCCCACGTACCGCAGGGCCTGGGAGAGGGTGGGGAGGAAGTGGTTGAGCTGGTAGCAGAACAGGGCGCACACCGCCATGACGCAGAAAAAACCTGCGATGATCCCCAGCAAGGTGTTTTTCCCCCGGGCCCAGCCGTTCTGGCTGACGGTGTGCAGGGCCAGCACGTTGTTGGGCCCCGGGGTGAAGCTGGTCACCAGGGCGTAGGGGAGATAGGATACAAAAATCGAAGATAGCACTTGCCAAACGCCTCCTTTTCTGGTAGTCTACTCCCAAAGAATCGTGAAATCAAATTGAAAGATTTGATAAAACAGTTCGATTTTATCGAATCAATGGAAGGGAGCGGGGCCTTATGGATCTCAAGTACCTGAACACCTTTCGGACCATTGTGGAGGAGGGCAGCTTCTCCCGGGCGGCGGAGCGCCTGAACTACACCCAGTCCACCATCACCTTTCAGATGGGGCAGCTGGAGGGGGAGCTCTCCGCCCAGCTGTTTGAAAAGGTGGGGCGGCGGATGGTCCTCAGCCAGGCAGGCCGGCGGCTGCTGCCCTATGTGGACCAGGTGCTGGACGCGGTGGACCAGATGCGTTTCTTCCAGGAGGACCTGACCCAGTGCCGGGGGGAGATCACCATCGGCGTGGCGGAGACCCTGCTGTGCTACCGCCTGCCCCCGGTGCTGAAGGCCTTTCACCGGCAGGCCCCGGGGGCGCGGCTCTTCCTCCGGTCCATGAACTGCTACGACATTCGGGACGGCCTGCTGGCCGGGGCACTGGACGTGGGGATCTTTTACCAGGACATTGGGGGGCTGGGGGACCAGCTGACCACCTACCCCCTGGGGCAGTGCCCTGTGGTCCTGGTGGCCGCCCCGGGGGTGAAGGCCCTCTGCCCGGATTTTACCGCCCCCGGCCAGCGCCTGCCGGTGCCTCTGCTGACCAATGAGCCCAACAGCATCTTCCGCCAGCAGTTTGAAGGCTACCTCCGGGAGAAGGACATCCGGATGGACCACATCATCCAGCTGGGCAGCATCCCCACCATCCAGCGCCTGGTGGAAAATGAGGTGGGGGTGACCTTCCTGCCCCGGTTCACCGTGGAGGAGGCGCTGGCCGACGGCCGACTGGTGCAGCTTCCCGTGGACATGGCGGCCCCCACCCTCTCCCCGGTGTGCGCCCACCACAAGGGGAAGTGGGTCAGTCCCCTGCTCCAATGCTTTTTGGACCTGGTGACCCAGACTCCGCTGCTGTGAAAAGACCATCCCCCGGGACACTCGTCCCGGGGGATGGTCTTTTCATGGGGAATCTCATTTGAACTTCACAGCGGTGCCGTAGGCGATGACCTCTGCGGCCCCCTGCATGACGGTGGAGGAGGCGTACCGGATGTTCACCACCCCGTCTGCTCCCAGGGCTTCGGCCTGGCTCACCATGCGTTTGGTGGCCAGGGCCCGGGCCTCGTTCATCATGTCGGTGTAGGCCTTCAGTTCCCCACCCACCAGGGTTTTGAACCCCTGGGAGATGTCCCGCCCGATGTTTTTGGATTGGATGGTACTGCCCTGGACCAGGCCAAGGGTCTCCAGCTCCTTGCCGGAGATGTAATCAGTATTGACTAAGATCATCTTCTTCTCCTCCATTGATTTCACGAATTCTTGACCGAGCTGCCCCGATCAGGAACAGGGCAGCGGCCAGCAGCAGGGCGGCCAGGATCCAAAAGAGGGGGTGCCCCCCAAAGGTGTGCCAGGCCCATGCCACCCCGGCGCCCTGGAGCGCCAAGGGGACCAGCACAACCAGCACAGAGAGCCATACGCCCACTTTTTTTCCACGGTGAGAGGCCATGGTGCGCCCTCCTTTCCCATTACTCGATGTCCAGTTCCGGCGGGACGTCAATCTCGTCGGAGACGTATTTCCCATTCTTCTTCCGTTGACGGACGCATTCGGTGAGCAGATACTCAATCTGCCCGTTCACCGAGCGGAAGTCATCCTCCGCCCAGGCCGCGATGGCGGCGTACAGCTTGGCGGAGAGGCGAAGGGGAATCTGCTTTTTCGCGTCCTTTTTACTCTCAGCCATGGCGGCACCTCCCGGGGATCAGTAGAGGCTGCCGGTGTTCACCACAGGCTGGGCTTCGTGGTTGCCGCAGAGGACCACCAGAAGGTTGGAGACCATAGCGGCCTTCCGCTCCTCATCCAGTTCTACCACACCGCTCTGGTTGAGCCGTTCCAGGGCCATCTCCACGGTGCCCACAGCCCCTTCCACAATCATCTTCCGGGCGTCGATGATGGCGGAGGCCTGCTGCCGCTGGAGCATGGCCGCGGCGATCTCCGAGGCATAGGCCAGGTGGGTGATGCGGACCTGGAGGATCTCTAAACCGGCCTCCTGGACCTTGGACTGGAGCTCTTCCCGGATCCGGGCGGCCACCACTTCGCTGGAGCCGCGGAGGCTCTCCTCGTCGGGGTGGCCGTCTCCGGTGGCCTCCGCCCCCGGGGCGATGTCGTAGGGGTAGAGGCGGACGATGTTCCGCAGGGCGCCGTCGCACTGGAGGGAGAGGAACTCCTTGTAGTTGTCCACGTCGAAAACCGCCTTCACCGTGTCCACCACCCGCCAGGTGACGGCGATGCCGATCTCCACGGGGTTGCCCAGGCAGTCGTTGATCTTTTGGCGGGCGTTGCTGAGGGTCATGATTTTTAGGGAGATCTTTTTGCTCACGGCCTCCTTGGGCAGGCCGGTGGAAGACCCTGCCAGGGCCGCCAGGACGCCGCCCCCTTTGGCGGACTCAATGTCCGGGCTCTGGTTCATCTGGGTTTTGGCGGCGGGGTTCACGGCCACGCAGAAGGGGTTGACGTAGTAGAACCCCTCCCCCTTCAGGGTGCCCACATACTTGCCGAAGAGGGTGAGCACCAGGGCCTCCTGAGGGGCCAGCACCTTCAGCCCCAGAAAGAAGATCCAGCCCAGGCAGAGGTAGACGATGCACACCACCATGGGGGCCACCATGGCTTCCACGGCGAAGAGGATGGTGCCGATCACCGCCAGGACATACAGGACCAGGGTCAGCAGAAGCACGAGCATGCCGTGTTTCTTGTTGGTAAGGATGGTTTCTGTCATAGGAATCTCCTCCTAACGTTCTATTTGATATCAAAATAATATCATATAGAATCGGAGGCGTCAAGGGGAAACTGGCGTATTTTTAGGGGCAGCCCACCGGAAGGAACAGGAAACAGCCCACCAAGGACAACACCAGCGCTGTCCCGGAAGGAACCCACGGCACGAAGGCAAACAGGGTGGTGCACAGCGAAAGGAAGAACGAGGGGAGAGACGACGGCATAACAGCACTCCTTCCAGGAAATAATTGATATCCAAATGGATATCACCAGCCCATGATAGCATTGGTTGGGATTACTGTCAAGATATCCAAATGGATATCAATGGAGGGGAGCCATGGGATATTACCGACGGATCCGCGACCTGCGGGAGGACCACGACCTGACCCAGCGGCAGCTGGCTGCCAAGCTGGGTATGACCCAAACCCAATACTTCCGTTATGAGCAGGGGTACCGGGACGTCCCCAGTGACATTTTGATTGCCCTGGCCGACCTCTACCAGACCTCCACCGACTATATTCTGGGGCGCACCGACGACCCCCGGTTTTTCGGCGGAAGCCGCCGGTAGGGAAAATGGCGACGGACGAAAGTTTCCTTGCCAAGGATGGAAGGATATGGTATACTACAAAAGGAGTAAAATCGAAGGTTAAGGGGATAGCTACCTTGAAAACAGCCATTGTGACGGACACCAACAGCAGCATTACCCCTCAAGAGGCCAAAGAGATGGGCATTTACCTCATTCCCATGCCCTTTTTTATCGATGGAGAAACCTATCTGGAGGGGGAAACCTGTACCCATGAGACCTTTTTCCACCTGCTGAAAGCGGGGGCAAAGGTGAGCACTTCCCAGCCGTCTCCCGAGACGATCACCTCTCTATGGGACCGGCTGCTGCAGACCTATGACCGGGTGCTGCATTTTCCCATGTCCTCCGGCCTCAGCGGTTCCTGCGAAACCGCCAAGGCCCTGGCCCAGGACTACGACGGCCGGGTGCTGGTGGTGGATGACCATCGGATCACCCTCACCCTGGCCCGGTCCATCCGCAACGCCGTGTCCCTGCTGGACCAGGGGAAGACCGCCGAGGAGGTCAAAGCCATCTTGGAGGGGGAGCGGGACGCCTCCAGCATCTACGTGGCGGTGAGCACCTTGGAGTACCTGCGGAAAAGCGGCCGAGTTACCGCCGCTGGGGCCGCCATGGCCACCATCCTCCATATTAAGCCGGTCCTCCAGATCCAGGGGGGGAAGCTGGACGCCTATCGAAAGGTGCGGGGAATGCTTCACGCCAAGAAAACCATGATCGAGGCCCTCCGCCACGATTTGGCCACCCGCTTTTCCGGGATGCGAATGGCGGTTTACTCCGGCTACTCCGGCAGTGACCGTACCGTAGGCGACACTTGGCACGACGAGGTCCAGGCGGCCTTTCCAGAGTACAAGGTGCCCCCCTCTGTCTCCCTGCCTCTGAGCATCTGCTGCCACACCGGCGAGGGTGCGGTGGGCCTGGGCTGCGCAAAGGTATGGTAACCGAAGGCAGACAACATCGGATAGAAGAGAAGGGAAAGGAACGTGTTTTTCCAACACGTTCCTTTTTTTCATGGGGAAGGGGTTTCATGAAAACTTAAGAAATTCTCTAGCCTTTCTTTATTTTTCCTCTCTATAATAAGTCGTATAGAAGAGGAGGCAGGGCCCATGCATCAACGACGCAAGTTAACCCTCTGTCTGGTGGCCGGGGTGCTGGTTTTGGCAGTGTCCGCCGCGGCGGCCTTTGGCAGTGTCAATGGATATGACCGCTATAAGCAGGCCGTCAAGCAGCTGCTGACCCAAGAGGAAAACCTCACCCTCCAGGCGCAGGTCAACCTGGCGATGGACGGGGCGGAAGTCTTTGCCTGGCAGGGCACCTACGCCAAGGACGGGGCGGACAGTGCCAGAACCAGCTGTACCCACTCCGGGGAGGGGGAGGCCTACCGGGAGTTTTCCACCGTGCGGGATGGGATGCGCACCCAGTTTGTGGAGGACAGCCGCCTCTATACCCAAACCCCTGCGGTGCAGACCGGTTGGTCCGACTCCCTGCTGGGCATCCAAGCCGACGACGAGATGACCCAGCGCATGGTGGACTTTGCCGAAATGGCCCTAGACCTTACGGTGGGGGGCCTGAAGAACAATGTGGTCCAGCTGGCCCAGGAAGCGGGGCAAACTTGTTACCAGATCAATGTGTCCCAGATTCAGTTCCCCGGTCTGTTTAACGCGGGCCTGTCCGTCCTGGCCTACCATATGATGGGGCAACCAGACCCAAGCTATTTGGAGTATGAGGACTACTATGGCCTCTTCTTTGCCCAGTATCAGGCCGCCACTGGGGTGGCGGTTCCCCAGGACGTGCAGGAACGCTATGCCCACGGGGACATTACCACCGCTTGGTACGAGGCCAACCAGGACCTGCTGACCGGTTTGGACACCTTTGCCAGCACCTGGTCTGCCCAGTATGACCAGTGGAAGGACACGCACCGAGGGGTCCTCTATGTGGCGGCAGACGGTGCTGCCCAAACGTACAACACGGTGGCAGAGTTCCTGGCCGCCCACCCGGAACGGAAGTTCTCCTACCTGGAATACTACCTGGCGGGGGATGTGGCAGTGGATACGGTGGCCAACCTCTTTTCCCTGGACCAGGACGGCCGCTTGACCAGCAGCCAGGTGGAGGTTACCCTTACCAGCACCGATGAGGCGGGAACCCGCCACACCTTCCAGGCCTCTCTGGATCTGACCTTTGACCAATACGGGACCACTTCTGTCCCTCCCCTGGATGTGGGGGGACGGGAGCTGCGGACCTGATTCCCATTCTCTCTCTCGGCTTGTGCTGCGCAAGCCGCACCGTTCCCCCGGGCTGCTCCTGTCCCCGGGGGAACGGTGTTTTTCTCCGCAGCGGGGAACCCCCGGGGGAGGATTTCCCGCTTTTTTAATGAAATTTTAATGGATTCCCTATTCTTTTTTCAGAGATCTACGGTATAATAGCAACCAGTAAAGAAACCGGTTCGTTCCGGTTCTCCATGGAAAAGGAAAAGAAAGCTCCACGCAAGCTGCATTGTTTTTGAAAAGGAGGAACTATGATGAGAAAACGCAATCGACTGCTGGTCTGCCTGGCAGCCGGGGTGCTGATCCTGGCGGTGTCTGCCACAGCGGCCTTTGGCAGTGTCAACGGTTACACCAAGTATAAGGAGGCGCTGAAGTCCCTGGCGCTGGAGACGGACAATTTCACGGCCACGGGCACCATGCAGGTCAACTATGATGGGAAAGAGATCGCCAGCCTCCAGCAGGATTTTGCCATGGAGGGGCAGAACGTCTATTCCCATTCCGTTTCCAAGGACGCCTCCGGCCAGATGGAGACGTATGACACCCTGCTGGACGGGGTGCGCACGGAGTTCAATATGAACGACAAGTACTATTACCAGGTGGATTATGGAACCAACCAGGACACAACCCTGGCCTCCAACCTGCTGGGCATTGACACCGACGATGAGATGGCCAACCGCATGGTGAACTTTGTGGAGATCGCCGCCGACACGGTGGTGGGCGAGCTGAAGAACAACTTCGTCCAGGTGGGCAAGGAGAATGGGGTCACCCAGTATCAGATTGAGATCGCCCAGAACCAGGTGCCCTCCCTGGTGAACGCCGGGCTCTCCCTCTTTGCCTACAGTGTGGACGCCTCCAACCGGGAGAACTACACGGTGAACTTTGCCGATTACTCCGCCACGGTCATCCACAACTACGAGTCTACCACCGGCGAGACCCTGCCGGAGGAGTTTAAGGACGGCTATAGCAACGGCTATGACGACGCTTGGTATGAGACCTACGGCGACCTGCTGGACAAGGTGGAGGAGGTCAACGCCACCAACTGGGAGGATAAGTACTACAACGTCCTGAACGAGCAGGGCGGCGGTATCGTCTATGTGAACACGGACGGCTCCTACGACTACTATGCCGACTATGACGCCTTCGCGGCAGCCCACCCCGAAGCGGTGGGGGACAGCCTGGAGTCCTACGTGGGCCAGGACCTGAACCTGGAGAAGGTGCTGTGCACCTTCGGCGTGGACGACCAGGGCCGCCTCACCGACAACCACATTGAGGTGACCTTCCAGACCACCGAAAAGGACGGCAGCAGCCACACCCTGGTGCTCACCGGGGATGTGACCCTCACCAACTACGGCACCACCACCATCCAGCCCCTGGATGTGGGGGACCGGACCCTGATCACCTACTAACCAGACCCCTCACATGATGCGGCGGGAGCACCCCGGAGGCCTGTGGCCTTCGGGGTCCTGCCGCCCTTCGCGGGTCTTTGGGACCCCTGTGGAAAGGAGTACAACCCTTGGACACTGTACTGACCTTGGACCATTTCTCCAAGATTTACCCCAACGGCCGGGGTGCCCGGAACATCACCTTCTCCGTGGAACGGGGGCAGGTGGTGGGGTCGCTGGGCCCCAACGGTTCGGGGAAGACCACCATCATGAAGTCCATCACCGGCCTGGCCCAGCCCTCGGAGGGGACCATCACCGTCTTCGGCGCCAATGTGGCCCACCGGGAGCAGGCCTTGGCCAAGGTGGGCGCCCTCATTGAACAGCCGGCGCTGTATGAACATCTCACGGCCCAGGACCACCTGCGCATGGCCGCCCGGTACTACCGGGACGTGGACCAAGATAGGATGGACCGGGTGCTGGAGATCGTGGGCCTGGCCCCCTACAAAAAGGAGCGCTGCGGCAAGTTCTCCCTGGGCATGAAGCAGCGGATGGGCCTGGCTCTGGCCCTCCTCTCCCAGCCGGAACTGATGATTTTGGACGAGCCCACCAACGGCCTGGACATTGAGGCCACCGTGGAGGTCCGGGAGATCATCCTCCGCCTGGCCAAGGAGAAGGGGGTCACCTTCCTGGTGGCCAGCCACCTGGCCTCAGAGATTGAGAAAATGTGCGACAAAGTGCTGGTGCTCCACGAGGGGGAGATGCTCTCCTTCGACACCAAGGAGGAGGCCCTGCGCCTGCACCCCTCCCTGGAGGACTATTTTTTGGCCAAGGTGCGGGACAAGAAGGGCACCGTCATCCTGTGAGCCCGGGGCAGGGCCCTGGGACAGGCCGGTGTTTGGCTGAGCGTGGTAAGGAGGATGTGGATGGAAACGTTTTTGTCCAGTTTAAGCAATGAGCTGTTCAAGCTCCGCAGACGGAAGAAGTACCTGGTGTTTCTCATTCTGGGGTGCGCTATCTGCGTGATCAGCGCCCTGCGGGTGCTTTTGGTCAACTATCTCACCGACGGAAGTGTGGATCCCGCGGCGGTGCTGGGGGGGCTCATGTCCTCCAACCTCACCTTTATCCTGCTGATCTTCCTCCCCCTCATGGCGGTGATGGCGGCCAGCGACCTGTTTGTGGCGGAGCAGGCGGACCACACCATCCGTTTTTCCCTCATGCGCCCGGTGGGAAAGGGGAAGCTCTTCTTCTCCAAGGCCCTGGCGGTGTTTGTGCTGTGCGCCTTTGACCTGGCGGTGATGTACCTGGTGACCACCCTGGCCCAGGTGGGCCTGGGCGGGGGCACCGAAGGGGTGCTCGCCAGCCTGGGGGCCTGCCTGCTGGACCTGATTCCCCTGGCGGTGCTCATCCTGTTCTTCTGCCTGGTCAACCAGGTTGGCCGGGGGTCGGGGCTCACGGTGCTGCTGTGCGTGGTGTGTTACATCGGTCTGCTGGTGTTGGGGACCTACCTCCCCGCAGTGGGGGGGCTGGTGTTCACCGGGTATCTCCGGTGGCACAATCTGTGGATCGGCATCACCCTCCCTTTCTTCTCCCTGCTGCCCCGGATTGGGCTGCTGGCGGGGTACGGGCTGGTGTTCGGCTGCGGCGGGTACTGGCTCTTTGACCGGAAAGAGGCCTGAGTAACATCATACATTGCGGAGAAAGGGGGTGGGCGACATGCCCAAGAAGACCACATTGCGCCAGCAGTTTCTCCGGGCCGGCCTGCTGATGCTGGTGCTGTCGCTGGTGTTGGGCCTGGGGGTCATCATCGCGGTGATGGTGGTGTTCTGCCAAAGAGTTCCCGACGGGGAGAAATTTTTGGCGGAGAGCCTGGCCTTCCTCTTTGGGAAGGAGACCATGGGCCCCAGCGGCATGGTGCCCTACCTGGTGCTGGCCGGGGTGGTGCTGTGTCTGCTGGTGGCGGGGGTGTGCATCCTGGTGACCCACCGGCTCACCGGGCGGATCACCGCCACCCTGAAAACCCTGCGCCGGGCGGCAGACAACCTGCGGGACGGGGAGCTGGACTTTCAAATCCTCTCCTGCGAGCTGCGGGAGCTGGATGAGCTCAGCCAGTCCCTGGAGAGCGTCCGCCAGCGCCTGAAGGCCACCGCCGTGGCGGAGGCCGGCGCCCAGGAGGAGCGGGGCCTGCTGATGGCCAACCTCTCCCACGACCTGCGCACCCCCATTACCGCCATCAAGGGGTATGTGGAGGGGATCCAGGACGGCATTGCCAACACCCCGGAAAAGCAGCGCCACTACCTGGACATCATCTATAACAAGTCCCTGGTGATGGAAAAGTTGGTGCGGAACATGTCCGACTTTTCCGAGTACGAACTGGGGCGGATGCAATACCATTTTGAGTACGTGGACATGGGCCCCTTCCTCCGGGATCTGGGGGAGGAGTACCAGGAGGATGCCCGGCAGAACGGCATGACCTTCTCCAGCCAGATTCCCCAGGGGCGGTACATCGTCACCGCCGACCGGGGAAAGCTGAAGCGGGTGCTGGACAACCTCATCTCCAACGCGGTGAAGTATGGCCGCCCCGGCGGCGCCATTGCCCTGTCTGCGGAGGAGTATGAAAAGGGCCTGGTGATCCAGGTTTCCGACAACGGGAAGGGCATCAGCCCCCAGGCCCTGGGCCATGTGTTTGACAGTTTCTTCCGGGCGGACACCGCCCGCACCAGTTCCGTGCCCGGCAGCGGCCTGGGGCTGGCCATCTGCCGGAGCATTGTGGAAAGCCACCACGGAAAAATCTGGCTCACCAGCGAGGAGGGAGAGGGGACCCGGGCCTTTCTGTACCTCCCCCTACAGAAGGAGGAAGGGGTGTTACGATGAAGATTTTAATCATTGAGGACGACCAGAGCGTGGCCGAGCTGGAGCGGGACTACCTGGAGATCAACGGCGGCTTCCAGTGCGACCTGCACACCGACGGGACCCAGGGCCTCCAGGCGGCCCTCACCGAGGACTATGCCCTGGTGATTGTGGATGTGATGCTCCCGGGGCTCAGCGGCTTTGAGATCTGCCGCCGCCTCCGGGAGGAGAAGGACCCCCCCGTCATCATCATCTCCGCCTTGGCTGACGACATTGACAAGGTCCGGGGCCTGGGCCTGGGGGCGGATGACTACATGACCAAGCCCTTCTCCCCCAGCGAGCTGGTGGCCCGGGTGAAGGGCCACATCCAGCGGTACCAGCGCCTGGTGGGCAGCCGGGAAAAGCCCCGGCCGGAGATTTTGAAGGTCCGGGGCCTGGAGATCGACCGGGAGAGCCGGCGGGTGTGGGTCAACGGCAAGGAGGTCAACATGACCAGCAAGGAGTACGACCTCCTCCTCTTCCTGGCCGAGCACCCGGACACGGTCTTTTCCAAGGACCGGCTCTTTGACCACGTGTGGGGGATGGATGCCTATGGGGATGTGTCCACCATCACCGTCCACATCAAGCACATCCGGGATAAAATCGAGCTCAACCCAGACCGCACCCAGTACATCGAAACCGTCTGGGGCGTGGGCTACCGCTTTCGGGGATAAGCGCGGAGCCCCCTGCCGCGGAAAACATCGAGATGCTGAGACCACCGTTTGGCTCCTGGCCAGGCGGTGGTCTCTTTTGGAAACGGAGAAAAACACAGCGCCCCCAGGCCCAATGGGCCTGGGGGCGTGGTTGATCCCGGGGCAAAGACAGGGGGAGAGGGTGGAAAGGAAGGATATCAAGACAGAAAAGAGGGTGCCCTGTCCCAGCGGCGGGGGTGTCCGAAAAAGGTTTCCGGAGGAGGATACACTCCTTTGTGTTGAAATAATACCTCAAATCGGCTGCAAAATCAAGAGGGAAAGACAGAAAATATCGAAAAAGAACGGGGAAAAATGAATGAGAGGAAAAAAACTTTGCAGAATTGCTGGGCCGTCAGGAAACGCAAGGCCCCTTTGCCGTCGGGGGCGGCAGGGGAGAAGCCGGGGCCCTGGCCGGTGACGGCGTCGGCCAGGGCCTGAGAATTGACCGGGAGAACTGGCGGGTGGAAGGCAATGGCAAGGCGGTCAGCGTGACCTGCAAGGGGGACCGACCGTCTCCTCTTCCTGGCCGAGCATCCGGACACGGCCTTAGACCTCCCCCGGCATACAGGACAGGAAACCCACCTTGGACTCCGAGCCAAGGTGGGTTTCCCCGACAAAGGGACAGAAAAGGGTGTAAAAAAGAGGAAAGGGAGGAAACGGGGGCCTCAGCCCCGGGCAGGGTGGCAGCAGACCTGCACCCGGGGCGGCACAGCGGCCCGCTGGCTGATGTGCAGCAGCAGGTACTGGTGCTGGGGAGAGAGCTCCGCCAGCGGCTCCTCCCGCCCCTGGTAGACCAGGGAGAAGGAGAGGTCCACGCCCTTTGCTGCGGCCAGAGTCTGCAGGGCGTGGAGGAAGGCGGCGCCTTTCCGGGTGAGGGAGACCCCCAGGTACTGCCGGACAAAACCGGGGTCTGCCAGTTCCGGGTGGATGCCGTCCACCAGAAGGTAGTCCGGGGTCTGGTATCCCACCGGGGAGAGGCAGCAGCCTAAGACGGCCTGTCCCGGGGCGCAGCCAGCGGCTTTCTGTTCCCCCGTTAGGAGGGCAAGAAGGCGGCTGGCGGAGGTGGTAAGGGCGGTTCTTGGATTGGATGCGTTCATGGTATTCACCTCCGATAATGCAATGATACACAAATTGACCTGCAAAATCAAGAGGAAATCCCCGGAATTATGGGAAAATATGAATTATGTGAAAAAGTTTCATGCAAAAAAAGAGGACCGGCAAACGAGCCGGCCCTCTTGGCGGAAGTCTCAGAAGGTGCTGATGGGCAGGTCCGGGTCCTCCCCGGTCTTTTCCACCTGCTGGATTTGGACGTAGTAGGCGAAGGTGTCGCTGACTTGGATCTTCACCCGGTCCCCCACCTTGTGGCCCAGCAGGGCCTTGCCCACGGGGGACTCCTTGCTGATAAGCCCTTTCAGGGCGTCCTGCCGCAGGGTGGTCACCAGCTGGATGGTCTCCTGGGTGCCGTCGTCCTCCACCAGGAAGGTGACCTTGTCGAAGAGGGCGATCCCCTCCCCCTGGGAGGTCCCGTCGATGACCACCGCGGTTTTGATCATGTTTTGGAGGTAGCGGATGCGGCTGTCGTTGCGGTTCTTCTCCCGCTTGGCCGCCTTGTACTCAAAGTTTTCGCTGAGGTCGCCGAAGGACCGGGCCGCCTTCACCTCCTCAATGAGCTGGGGGCGGAGGACTTGGATCCGGTGCTGGAGCTCCTCTTTCATCTTGTCGATGTCCACTTGGGTTAATTCGTCGTGCATAAACAGTCGCCTCGTTTGAAAAGAATCGGGAAGTCAAAGAAATTTGGGGGGCAGGTCCGGGGCCCCCTCGGCGGCCAGCAGGGCGCGGATGGACTGCTTCCCCGCCAGCAGCATCAGCTTGGAGGTGCCGTGGGCCAGGAGTTTCCCCTCCGCCGTTTTCACCGTGGCCTCCGCCAAACAGATGGACCGGCCGGCCCGGATGACCCGGCCTTCCGCCACCAGCGTTCCCGCCCGGGCCATGCCCAGGTTGGTGACGGACAGGTCCAAGGAGGTGTACCCCTGGTCCTCGTCCATGTCACAGTAGGCCGCCCAGTAGGCCGCCGTGTCAATGAGGGAGGAGTAGGCGCCCCCGTGAATGCTGCCGAAGGCGTTGCCGTGGCGGGCGTAGGAGAGGGGGAGGGTCAGCCGGCAGTAGCCCGGCTCCATGGCCTCAAAACGCATCCCCAGGAGGGAGAAGTAGGGCGCCTGGGTGAGCAGGTCCATGAGGGCTTGGGTGTGTTGGGGGTTGACGGTGCGGGCCATGGGACGGCCTCCTTTCTCACGAGTCCCTGCCAGTCCAGGGGATGCCAGGGGGATGCTATCCCATTCAGTATAGCACGCCCCGCCTGTGGGAACAAGGGAGGGACAAGATTTTCTCCCGCCCCTTGACAAGGGGGCGGGGATCTGCTATCCTCCATACATACCGAAAGAATGTAAAGGAGGGAGCCCATGGCCCGCAACAAGCACCCTGAGGTGACGGAGGAGCGGATCTTAGACGTGGCCCAGCAGCTCTTCCTGGAAAGGGGGTACGAGAATACCACCATCCAGGACATCGTGGACGGTCTGGGGGGCCTGACCAAGGGGGCGGTGTACCACCACTTCAAGTCCAAGGAGGAGATCATGGACGCGGTGGGGGACCGGATGTTCCTGGAAAACAACCCCTTCGAGGCCGTCCAGGGCCGCACCGACCTGAACGCCCTGGAAAAGCTCCGGGAGGCCATCCGCCTGAACCAGAGCGACCGGACACGCACCCGCTGGACGGTGCAGGCCATCCCCCTCACCTACAGCCCCCGGATCCTGATGGGGATGATCGAGGCCAACCGGCGCATCCTCACCCCCTACTACCAGGCGCTGCTGGAGGAGGGGAACCGGGACGGTTCCCTCTGCACCGACTACCCCCGGGAATTGGCGGAGCTCCTCCCCCTCCTCACCAGCCTGTGGCTGCTGCCCTCGGTGTTCCCCGCCACCAAGGGGGAGATGAAGCGAAAGTTCCAGTTTCTAGGGGAGATGCTGGCGGCTATGGGGGTTCCCCTCTTCGACGAGAGCATCCGGGAAGTGGTGGACCAGTTCTTCGACCAGATCCCGGAGGACCTTGCCCCCCAGACGCCAAAATAAGATTGCCGCAACGGCAATTTTATTTTCCGCCAATACATTCATTCGGTAGGTATGAAAAAGAAAAGGAGGTATCCCATGAAACCGATGTGGAACAACCGAAACCTGCGACTGCTGGTCCTGGGCCAGGCCAGCTCCCTGGTGGGGAACTACACCTTGAAGTTTGCCCTGTCCATGTACATCCTGGAGGTGACGGGCTCTGCGGCCCTCTTTGCCACCTTCCTGTCAGTGGCCATGGTGCCCACGATTGTCCTGTCGCCCTTTGGGGGGATCCTGGCCGACCGGGGGGACCGGCGGAGGATCATGGTCACCCTGGACGCCTGCGCGGGGCTGGCGGTGCTGCTGGCCGCCCTGACCCTGCCTCTGGGCCACGCCCTGGGTGTCATCGGCGCCCTGCTGGTGGTGCTGTCCGTGTTGGGGGCCTTTGAGTCCCCCACCGTCCAGGCCTGCGTGCCCCAGATGCTGGAAGGGGAGGACCTGGTCCGGGGCAACGCGGTGGTGGCCCAGGTCCAGGCGGTGGCCTCTCTGGCGACGCCCTTTCTGGGCAGCGTGCTCTATGCCGCTGTGGGGCTGGTCCCGGTGCTCTGGGGGGCGGCGGGCTGCTTTTTGGTCACCGCCCTGCTGGAGTGCTTCCTCCAACTGCCCCCGCCGGCCCCGGTGGAGGGGCTGGGGGTTCGGGAAGTGCTGAAGCAGGAGCTGGCGGCCAGCGGGCGGTTCCTCTGGCGGGAGGAGCCGGGGATGTTAAAGCTGCTCCTCCTGGCTGCCCTGGTGAGCTTCTTCCTGGCGGGGATCCTGGTGGTGGGGTTTCCCTTCCTGGTGCGCACTGTGCTGGGCCTCTCCGCCACCCACTACGGCGGGGCGGAGAGTGCCCTGGGGGTGGCGGCGGTGCTGGGGAGCCTCTGGGTGGGCCTGCTGGCCGGGAAGCTGCGGCCGGTCCATCTGGGGCGGGCCATTGGGGCCGTTGGCCTGTGCCTGCTCCCGGTGGGGTTGGCCTTCCTGCTGCCCCTGGGAACCTTGGGGCGGTATGGGGTGCTGGTGGCGGGGTTCTGCCTGTGCCAGTTTGGGTGCAGCTTCTTCTCCACCTATGCTATCGCCGCCATCCAGGGGCGGACCCCAGCGAGTCTCATGGGGAAGGTGATGTCCTGTGTGTACACCCTCTCCCTCTGCGCCCAGCCCCTGGGGCAGCTGGTGTACGGGGCCCTGTTTGACCGGTTTGCCGGCCAGGTGTTCTGGGTGCTCCTCCCCACGGCTTTGGTGGTGTGCGCCGTGGGTTTGGCCACCCGGGGCTTCTTCCGGCGGTGGGAGGGACAGACACCGGCAGAGAGATAAAAGCAAAATTTGTCCGCTAAAATGCAATATATAATTGACATAACGGAAAATATAGTGTATACTCTCCCTGTCAGAAGCCGAAGACGGCGGAGGAGGTGCCCGTGAAGAATAAGAAACTGAAACTGGCCCGGCTGGAGCGGGACATGAGCCAAGCCGACCTGGCCCAGGCGGTGGGGGTCACCCGCCAGACCATCGGCCTCATCGAGTCCGGCAACTATAACCCCACCCTCAAGCTCTGCGTGGCCATCTGCCAGGCCCTAGGCAAAACCTTAAACGACCTGTTTTGGGAGGAGGAGACAACATGAAACACACCATCGAAGACGAACGCACCCGCGGCCTGAAGCGCCAGGTCCGGGGGGAGGCCTACCTGCTCACCGCGGCCCTGCTGCTGGTGTCCCTGTTCTGGAAGACCTACGGCCTGGGGCTGCCGGTGACGGCCTGCCTCACGGAGCTGGTGGTCCTGCTGGTGGGGGTGGTCTACCTGGCGGTGCGGAGCACCTTGGTAAGCTACGAGTTTGTGGATCCCAGCAAAGCCGGCCGGCGGCTGCGGGCCCTGGCGGTGGTGGCCATCAGCGCGGTGGTGGCGGTGGCCAACGCCGTCCGCAACTGGAATACCTACGGCGACCGGTACACCGGCCTGCTGGACGGCCACTTCCTGGCGGTGCCGGTGGTGACCTTCCTGGCCTGCGGGGCGCTGCTCTCCCTGGCCTTTTTCGCCCTGGGCCGGGCCAGCAGCGCCGGGCAAAAGCGGCTGGAACGGCAGATGGAGGACGAGGACGAGTAACCGAAAAACACCCCGGCTGCCGGAGGACTTCCGTCCCACGGCAGCCGGGGTATTGTGGTTTAGGGGTGGGCGGGCTCAGGGCCCGAGCATTTCTGCAGCGAAGGCATCCAGTTGGACCTGCAAACTGGCGCCCTGGTCGCCGTAGCGGGACTGCAGATCGGCGGGGGTGGCATCGCCGATCCAGGTCCACAGCTGTTCCCCGTCCCGAATGGTCCAGAGGAAGGCGCAGTAGGGCTGGCTGGGACTGTTCCCTGGGGTGAGCCAGGTGGCCCCGTCTATGGTTTCGGCGGCCATGCCCTGGTCCAGCAGGGGGGCCAGGTTTCCCTCCCCCTGGAGGCGGTAGTCCACGCGGTAGACCACGACGCCGTCGGTGTCAGAGGCCTCCTGGGTGACCACGGGGGTCAGGGCGGTGAGTTCCGCCTGGGTGATGGCACCGTCGCTGCCGGCCTCTGCCAGCGTCTTTTGGAATTCTCCAATCCGCTGTGTCAGGAAGGACTGGACGTACTCCGGCACCTCTTGAGGGACTTCCTCAGAGAAGGTAGATGTGATAGAAACCCCGTTGTGGTGCTGGGCGAACACCTCCCAGGCAAAGGTGGCGACATGGTCCTCGAAGGTGCCTTCCAGGCCGTGGTTGCCGTAGTCAAAGGCCAGGGAATCGCTGTTGGTTCTGGAGACCAACTGCCAGGTGGTCTCTCCGTCCTTCTCCTCCCAGTAGAAAGCGTAGTAGGGCTGGCCAGCACTGGTCCATTCCGTAAGCCACATCCCGCCAGTAGGAGAGGGCTCGGCTTGGGCCCCGCCGGCCAACAGATAAGCGGGCCCATTCCGCACATGGAGGCGATATTCCACGCGGTAGACTGCCACCCCGGCATCGCCGGTGGAGACCTCAATGGGAACGGGGGTCAGGCCGGTGAGCTTGGCCTCGGTGACGTATCCGCCCTCTGGCCCATTTTCGTTGTATCCAGCGGCGATGTCAGCGATCGCGTTTTCCGTCAGAACTGCCACGGCCTCCGGCACCTCGCCGTCAAACTCCCGCTGGATGGGGACGGCGCTGCTGGGGGCGCTGCCGGGGAAGGTGCACCCCGCGGCGACAGCGACCAGCGCCAGCACGGCGACAGTGATACCGGCCTTCCGGCGGGTGCGCTGGGCGATGCGGGCGATCCGCTCCCGGAGGGCCCGGGGGCTGCCGGCCATGGTGGTGGCGGCGGTGAAGCGGTGGGAGGGTTTCCCACAGGTCAGGCGGAGCAGGGTGCGGGCGTAGGCCCCCCGCTCCCCTTCGCCCAGGGTGCGGATGGTGGCCTCGTCGCAGGCACTCTCCCCATCCCGGCGGGAGAGGACAGCCCCCCACCACACCAGGGGGTTGTACCAGTGCAGCGCCACGCACACCCCCCGCAGAAGGGTCCAGATGGGGTCCCCGTGGCGGAAGTGGGTGGTCTCATGGGCCACGGCGTAGCGCAGGGCCTCTGGGTCCTCCAAAATCTTTGGGGGCAGGTAGATGGCCGGACGGGCCAGGCCGAAGAGACAGGGGGACTCCACGGCCTGGGTGACGTAGACGGGGCGGCGGGTCCCCGCCACCTCCACCGGCTGGCGGGACCGCCGGAGCTGCCGGGCAAAGCGGAGGTTGGACCCGGCCAACCACAGGGCGACCGCTGCCATCCCCACCAGCCAGAGCAGGGTGAGCCCTTGGTTCAGGGAGAGGGTGGGCAGCCCTTGTCCTTCCTCTCCAGGGGAGACGGGGACGGTGGGGGCCGGCGCTGGGTCGGCGGCCTCCGGGGAGGCGGCCGGTGCTGGGTCGGCGGTCTGAATGCTGGGGACGGTGATACCCTCTGCGGCAGAATCCGCCGGGACAGAGGTGGTGGCGGCCAGGGTGGGGACGGCGTTGCCCACGGAGAAGGGGGCCCACCCGAAGTTCACGGGGATCAGCAACCGCACCAGCACCAGGGCCCACAGGGCGTACTGGAGGCGGGGATCGATCCGGCCGCCCAGGGCGTAGCGCAGGCCGATCACGGCGGCGGTCAGGACGCAGGCGCTAAGGATCCATTCCATCATGACGTTCTCCCTCCATTTCTTGCAGCATGGCGTACAAGGCGTCAATCTCCTCCTGGGGCAGGGCTTGCTTTTTCGTCAGGGCACTGACCATGAGGCTGAGGCTGCCCTGGTAGACACGGTCCAGGAAATCCTCCGTCTCCTGGAGGACGGCCTCCTCCCGGCCCACCAGGGGTCGGAAGGTTTTGAGGCCGGTTTCCGCATCGCTGGCCACGGCGCCCTTCCCCTCCAGCCGGCGCAGGAGGGTGAGGGTGGTGCTGCGGCTCCAGCCCAGTTTTTCCGTCAGATGGTCGGCGGCCTGGCGGCCGGTGGCAGGGCCATGGGCCCACAGGAACTCCATGACGTGCCACTCCGAGGGGTTCAGGTGAATGCTTTTTGGGTTCATGGGGACCGCTCCTTTCTGTTTACTTCTGTAAACAGATCATAGCACGAAAGTTTACAAATGTCAACAGGAAAAGAGAAAGAAAAAGGCTGAACCTGGAACGCGAATTGCGGCCAGGTTCAGCCTGGGTTATGTTGATAAAAAAGGTGCCCATGTGCATGCGAGAAGCCATACCGAAGTACAGTGCGACGAGTTCAGTTTGAAAGCGAAGAGCAACAGAATAAGCATGCGATGAGTTGGTACGAGTAGAATTATAGGACTCGGGAAAGTCAGCGTTAATTCTCAGCATTTTCTGCGCCCACAATAGGTCTGATTGCAGTTAATGTATATAGTAATTTTTCCTCCCGTGTCATAGAATCAGTGCCAATGCGAATTTCTAAGTCTGCCTCTACGTTTTGTGGAACTGAAAATATATTACTGCTGAGAGCAGATGCAATTTGACCTTTTATATTTTCATTGTCGGTGGTAATAAACTCAAAACTACAGCGTTCAACATTTGCGCCTACAAGTTGACCATAAACTGTTGTTTGCTCAACCATTTCTTCAATTTCTGAATCAATGAAATTAAGATTCGCAGACAATTCTTTAGTAGAAAAATGTTTGGTAAATACGCAGTTATTTGGTGAAGCATTATTGATCTTTATACCAGTTTTATTTGATAAAAGTGAGCGCAATAATCTTCTATATCTTACAGTCACGCGTGGGTTCTGTGTCGCAAGAAATTCTCGCAACTGTTCCTTATTTCCGGCAACCATAAACAACCGGTTAAAGTCTTGAAGTGTCTCTGTTAGTGGTGTATTTTTATATAAATCACATAATTCGTTAGATTTTAATCGTATTCCAACCGAGGCAGCAAACATACCTGTCGCACACAAAGAACATTCTTCTTTAATCTTTTTAGGTATAGTGCCACGCAAGCCACCCTCTTTGAAGGCAAGAGCATAAATAAGTTGTTGAACATTATTCAACATATCGCCCAATGCAACGCAAGAAATCTCTGTAATATGAGTATCATCTTTTTCAAGCGAAATTTCAATAATGTCGCGCATCTCTTGACTGGCTTGCACTGCAGGAGATTCGGTAGAGGGGAGGATTTCCATTCCTTCAGTAAAATCAAGCAATTCGCCAACCTCCGGAAGAGAATCATCAGTTAAAGTTTCAGGGTTAACAACATCAACAGAAAAAGTGTCACTTTCTTGTTCTATCTTCAAAAGTAAAGATTCTGGAGTTAAAAGAAGATCTCGAATTTCAATAGCATTTTTTTCAGCTTTCAAAAGTCTGCCCCAGGAAATAGGGGTTGCTAACCAAGCTGTATCCTCGTCATTTTTCCCTGGAATTGCAACGACAAAGTATGGTTGCATAGTCTTAGTCATACAGGAAAAAATCTGTGGCTCCTCATAAAACAGATAAATATGGTAGTAATATAAGCCACCAATATAGGGTAGTGTTGCAAATAGATTATTCATTTACTTCACCACCTTCATTACAAATTTCAAAAAATGTATGTGGTTGGACTCCTTCGTAGAGCCACCAGGTATAATGGTTAGGATTTGTCCCGTTTGGAGTATGTAGAATTTTACCTCGATAACTATTATTTAATCCTCTTGCTACATATTTGTATTTTTTTCTTAGGTTAGGCGATTTGCTCTTTGCACGTACACAGTCATCAAAAGACTTAAATACAGAAAGTCCGTACGCATTTATATTGTCTTTATGCTTTTGGGGGTTAATCAAATAGAAGGAAATGAAATCTTGCTCTGACAAAGTTGCCTTTTTGCACAAGCGAAATAGGAGACACTTTTCTGCAATTGCCTCTGCAGGCGGACAATTTTCCGGGAAATACGCTGGAAATTTTACTACAATAGCAGTACTGTCCACGAAACTTCCCCCTTCTTCTGTCAACAGATTATAGAGTAATAATAGCAGAGACATGAACAAAACGCAACAAAAACAAGGCTAAGGAAGTGAACGACGCCCAGTTGGACACAGGGGCGTTTGCATGCGCAAAAATTCGAAAGAGAGGCGATAGCCTTTGTTAGCGGTTCTTAGGGCGTTTCCTTGCAATAAAGAGGTTTTGCATTGGATAACGACAGAAAAAATTCCTATTTATTAAGAAAATAGACGGATGCTCCACCTGTTCTGGAAATGCATATAATGAACTCCATCACGAAACGATGGAGGTTCCGATATGCCGAAACAATATTCGTTAGAATTTAAAACTCAAGTGGTACTGGCCTGCAAACAGGGCTTATCCATACCAGATGTCAGTGCAAAGTACCAGGTCGCCAAGAGCACGCTCTATCGGTGGATACAGGAAATGCATTTAAACGAGGATGAAAGCGCTGTCGTGGATTATCCGGCACTCCAGCGGCAGAATGCCCGGCTGGGGCATCTCCTTCAGATCATTCGCCTGTCGAAGCTGATTGACGAGGCGCCCCTCCGCAAGCGGCTGGAGATTTTGGCCCGGCTGCATAAGCAGTTTGCGCAGTATAGTGTACATGAACTATGTGAGGCCCTGAATGTGTCGCGAGGGACCTTCTACAACCATATTTTCCGCAAAGCAGATCGCACAAAGTACCTGGAAGAGCAACAGCAACTGATGCTGCAGGTGCAGCAGATTTTTGACGACAGCAAACAGCGGTACGGTGCCGAAAAGATTCGGGCCGTCCTGGCAGAGAGCGGCATCCGTGTGGGCAAAGAGCGTGTTCGCAAGATTATGAAGGAGCTGAACCTGGTTAGCATCCGGGAAAACGCAAAGCGCAACCACAAAAAGCGGCAGGAGTACCAGAAACAGAATCTGCTCAATCGGAACTTCAAAGCCGCCCGGAAGAATGAGATCTGGGTCAGCGACATCACCTATTTCAGAATCAAGGACTATGCCCTGTATCTCTGCGTCATCCTCGACTTGTTTTCCCGTCGCGTGGTTGGATACCGTGTTTCTCGAAAAAGCAGTACCCATCTAGTGACTGCTACGTTCCGGGCTGCGTTCCAGGACCGCGACTCACCGCAGGGGTTGACATTCCACAGTGACCGGGGCGGTCAGTACATCTCAGATACTTTTCGCCATCTGCTCCAAGAATCCGGCGTTGCGCAGTCCTTCTCCAATTCGGGGCGGCCCTATGACAACGCAGTGGCGGAAACCTTCTTTGCCACATTCAAGAAGGAAGAGGCCTATAGGCGGGAGTATTCCTCTGAGGCGGATTTCCGAAAGAGTGTGGACGCATACATCCGATTCTACAATGAAGTCCGTCCCCATCAGACTTTGGCATATAAGTCCCCAGCACGATTTGAGGAACTCTACGGAGCAGAAAAGACACAAGGTTTTGAGAAACCTTGTGTCTAAAAAACTGGATTCGATTATGATTTTTGATTTGATTGTTCTGTTTTTTGGCTGCCGCCGTATTCTATACAGTTCTGAAACCCCTAGGAATTGCAAAGCTTATAAACAGAAGAAACTCTGCTTTTCGAGAAAACTGTTCGAAAAGCAGAGTTTCTTCAGATAAAAAGGATACCCTAAAATCAAAAAAGGAAGTATTCAGTCTTTCATGCCAACGACTTTTGAGCGATCAGCATAATAGAAATTTTTTGTCCTATATTTCTAATGAAATAGGAAGATGGTCTGAATAGTTGAGCCATGATTGACTATGTAGTACTTGATAATTTTTGATTCGTTCCTTTTTTATGAAACAATGGTCAGTATGGTATCCTTTGTCCAGATGCCGATATAAATAAAACGTAGGTTGTTTTTCTTCCCCCTGTTTTTCATGATAGACATAATGATAAGCGGAAATTAAATTTTTTCTCTCCAGTTCTTTTACAACATTTGTATGATTTCTCGCACTATGTGTTTTGTCCCATATTTTATTGCTGTTAAAATCTCCGATTATTATTGTTTGATCATTATATTTTTGCATATGGATACATTGGTAGATATAATATTCTTCAATATAGGGTTTACAGGCCCAAACTCCAAGCAAATCAAAATCGTGATTTACTTTCACGGAAAGGAAATTTCTTAAGCAATAGGCATCCCAACCATTACGTTGGATTGAGATGCTTTCCTTTGCAAAAATCCCCAGGCCTTTATTCTTATTTTCTCCATTCCAGATATAGTTTTTAGCAAAGCCGCTGTATGCAGTGCCAGCGTAGCATTGTGGATTTTCGCATTCTTGAATTACATATATATCCGCATCTAATTCTTTTATTTTTTTGAATTTTTCACGAAACTTGCCGTTGCAGTTCCAGCTTACGATTCTCATAAGTGACTCCTTATTCTCGGAGGTGTCGGCGAGAAAATTATTATAAAAAATTCATCGCAAACGTTAAGTCGTTTGCGATGATCTGGTGCCGGTGACCGGACTCGAACCGGTACGGTGTTGCCACCGGTGGATTTTGAGTCCACTACGTCTACCAATTCCATCACACCGGCCTGTGAAATCGCAACTGATTATACAACAGGATCCCGCTCTTGGCAAGAGTTTTTCTGCGGCAAATTGCAAATTAGCCGTAGGAAAAAAAGGATAAGTGTGGTATCATAAAATACTAGAATACATTCTTGAGGGAAAGAGGGGCTGGCATGGGAAAACGGATGCTGGGCGGCCTGCTCCTGGTGGTGTGCCTGCTGGGGCTGGGGGGCTGTGTGTTTGGCAGCGTGGATGAGATGTACGCCCTGCCCAAATCCTCCGAGGCCTATGTGAACCTACAGGCAAAAATCAACGAGGAAAAGGGGACCGGGGAATACATCGCGCCCTTAAACGGGGAGAACCGGCAGACCATCCAATTGGTGGATGTGGACGAGGACGGCCTCCAGGAGGCCGTGGCCTTTTTCCGGGACGCGGACGCGGACACCCCTCTGCGCATCGTGATCTTTAAGCAGGACGACCAGGGGGAGTACCAGGTCTATGCCCGGATCCAAGGGGTGGGCAGCGAGATTGACTCCATCGAGTACGTCAACCTGGGGGGCGCCGGAGAGAGCGACGTGCTGGTCAGCTGGCAGGCGGGGTCCTCCCTGCGCACCCTGGTGGGGTACACCATCACCGACGGCCAGCCCACGGAGATCATGCGCAGTGCCTACGACCGGTACCTGACCGCGGATCTGGACGGCGATGGCCAGGAGGAAGTGGTCCTGGCCCAGGCGGAGGAGGAGAGCAGCAGCACCCGTATCGAGTACTATGACAGCCGGGACGGGGTGCTGACCCTCACGGCCACCTCCCCCCTGTCGGATGGAACCACCGACATCAGCAGCTGGAGTGCAGGGTGGCTGGAGGAGACCGTCCCCGCCCTGTTCGTCACCTCCTATTTCGGGCGGGATGTGCTGCTCACCGACGTGTTTGTGCTGGATGACCAGCAGGGGCTGCGCAACATCGCCTGGAACCCGGAGACCCGCCGCAGTGACAGCACCTTCCACTACTACACCGGGGTGGCGCCAGAGGACATCAACGGGGACGGCTTGGTAGAAGTCCCGGTGGCCCGCACGGTGGCCGCCTATGGCGAGAGTTCGGTGGACCAGTTCTGGTGGCTGGACTGGATCCATTACCAAACCGACGGCACCCAAACGGTGATGACCACCACCTACCACAGCGGCGACGGCTGGTATCTGGACATCCTCGCCGCGTGGAACCAGGTGGGGGACATCACCATGTGCCAGCAGGAGAGCTCCACCATCGGGGTGCGCAGCGTCACATTCGCCCGGGGCGGCCAGGACGAGGAGAGCACCCCGGAGCCCTTTTTGGAGATCTGCTGCCTGACCGGCAGCGACCGCAGCCGCCAAGCGGACCAAAGCGACCGGTTCACCCTCTATGAGGATGCCACCATCATCTACACCGCAGAGTTTTTGGACAGCAGCTGGGACTGCGGCCTGAATGAGGAGACAATGCTGACTAGCTTCCACGCCAGCCTAGGTGTGTGGAACACCAGCAGCTGAGCCCATACAGGAACCTTGGAAGGAAGGAGTTTGCAAGGATGAAAAAAGTTCTGGTTTTGGAGGATGAGGCCAACATCCGCGGCTTCGTGGTCATCAACTTGAACCGGGCGGGCTACGAGACCATCGAGGCGGGCACCGGGGAGGAGGCGCTGGAGCAGCTCCGGCTCAACCCAGACGTCCGGGTGGCTCTGCTGGACATCATGCTGCCTGACATGGACGGGTTCGAGGTCTGCCGCCGGATTCGGGCGGGCAACTCCAAGATTGGCATCATTATGCTCACCGCCCGCACCCAGGAGATGGACAAGGTCACCGGGTTCATGACAGGGGCGGACGACTATGTGACCAAACCCTTCTCCCCGGCGGAGCTCACCGCCCGCATCGACGCCCTCTACCGGCGCATCGGCGGGGACCAGATGGACGATGGGGAGATCAAGCAGCCCCCCTTCGTCCTCAACACCCGGAAACGCACCTTGGAGAAGAGCGGCCAGCGGATCAAGCTGACCCAGGTGGAGTATGCCATCATGAAGATGTTCATGGAAAACCCGGGCAAGGCCCTCTCCCGGGAGGAGATTCTCCGCTGCGTCTGGGGCAAGGACTACCTGGGCGAGGTGAAGATCGTCGACGTCAACATCCGGCGGCTGCGGGTGAAGATTGAGGACGAACCCACCAGCCCGGCCTTCATCACCACCATCTGGGGGTATGGATATAAGTGGGAGTTTTAAGGAAAGGGAAAGCCCTGTGGGAACGGGCCACCCAGCGGTTCCCCCAATTAAAGGTCAAAGGCATCCGCCAGCGGTGGCTGCTCAACAGCATCAGCATCCTGGTGATGATTCTGCTGGTGGTTGTGGTGGCCTTCTCCGTGGTCATCCGCAATTACTATGACAGCAGCATCCTCTCCGACATGGAGAGCAAGGCGCGGATTGCCGCCAACTACTTCGGCACCAACGCCAGTGGAGACACCAGCAGCGAGGACTACCTCACCACCGCCCAGAACTATGTCAGCTCCTTCGAGGACGGCACCCGGCTGGAGCTGCAGTTTCTGGACCCGTCGGGGAAGGTGATCTACTCCTCCAACGGCCTGACCCTCTCCGGCACCATGCCGGGCACCGGGGACATCGACCGGGTGCGGGAGAAGCAGGAGATTGCCTCCTGGCAGGGGGAACTGCCCCAGACCGGCGAGCGGATCACGGCGGTCTCTGCCCCCCTGCTGTACAACGGGGAGCTGGTGGGGATCATGCGCTACGTCACCTCCATGCGCCTGGTGGACCGGCAGGTGACCATCCTCACCCTGGTGGCGGTGATCCTGTCGGTGAGCATTCTGATCCTGGTGTACATCTCCAACATCTACTTCGTCCGCTCCATCGTGGACCCGGTGAAGAACATCACCGGCATCGCCCGGCGGATCGCCGGGGGAAGCTACGGCATCCAGGTGGAAAAGAAGTTCGACGACGAGGTGGGGGACCTCACCGACGCCATCAACGACATGTCCCTGCGGATCAAGCAGGCGGAGAGCATGAAGTCGGAGTTCATCTCCTCGGTCTCCCACGAGCTGCGCACCCCTTTGACCGCCATCACTGGCTGGGCCGAGACCATCATGAGCGGCGAGGCCCGGGACGAAGGGGACGTGCGCAAGGGCATGGCCATCATCGCCAGCGAGGCCCGGCGGCTGTCGGGGATGGTGGAGGAGCTGCTGGAGTTCTCCCGGATTGAGGACGGCCGCTTCACCTTGTCGGTGGAGCCCATGGACATCAAGGCCGAGTTGGAGGATGCCGTCTACACCTACCACGAGTTCCTGGCGGCCAAGGACATCGCCGTCTACCACACCGACTGCGAGGAGGAGTTCGGCCCCATCCCTGGGGACCCGGACCGGCTGCGCCAGGTGTTCTGCAACCTCCTGGACAACGCCGCCAAGCATGGGGGCGCCGGCAAGCGCATCGACACGGCCATCTTCCCCGACGGCAGCGACGTGGTCATCACCATTCGGGACTATGGACCCGGCATTCCGCCGGAGGAGCTGCCCAACGTGAAGTATAAGTTCTACAAGGGCAGTTCCACCGCCCGGGGCAGCGGCATCGGCCTGGCGGTGTGTGAGGAGATCATCTCCCGGCACAACGGGGAGCTCACCATCTCCAACGCGGAGGACGAGGCCGGCGGCTGCCTGGTGGAGGTCCGCCTGCCAACTGGAACATAAGTTCGAAAAAATGCCCCGGGATTCTTGCTTTTTCCCCTGGGGTTTGTTACAATCACCTCAAAATGACCCAAGCAAACAGATAGGAGTGACTATGAAACCCGAGAAACACTGTGAACCGTCGCAAGACTGCGCCTTCCGCACCACCATTGGCGGCCAGGCACTCATTGAGGGCATCCTCATGCGGGGGCCGGAGAAGCAGGCCATCGTGGTGCGCAACCAGGAGGGGGAGCTGGAGGTCAAGGAACAAAAACTCAAGCTCATCAAGGACCGGTACCCCATCCTGGGCGCCCCTTTCATCCGCGGGGTGGTCAACTTCCTGGCCTCCCTGGTGGAGGGGGTGAAGGCCCTGATGTGGTCGGCGGAGTTCTATCCTGACGACCAGGGGGAGGAGACCCCCTCCAAGTTCGAGCAGTGGCTGGAAAAGCGCTTCGGCAGCGAAGGGCTTATGAAGTGGATCATCGGCATTGCCGTGGCGGCGGGGATCGCCTTCGCCATTGCGCTGTTCATCATCCTGCCCACCCTGTTCACCTCCGGCCTGCTCTACTTCTTCCCGGATGCTCCCATGTGGCTGCGGAACCTGCTGGAGGGCGTGGTGAAGTTGGTGATCTTCTTCTGTTACCTCTACTTCTGCTCCCGGCTCAAGGACATTCACCGCACCTTCCAGTACCACGGGGCGGAGCATAAGACCATCTTTTGCTACGAGCGGGGGCTGGAACTCACCGTGGAAAATGCCCGCAAAATGCCCCGGCACCACCCCCGGTGCGGCACCAGCTTCCTGTTCGTGGTGATCGTGGTGGCGGTGCTGGCCTCCTGCGTGGTGTTTGCCCTGCCGGGGATCCGGGATGTGGCCGCCAACCCGCTGGTGCGCATCCTGCTTCACCTGGTGTTGCTGCCCATTGTGGTGGCCATCACCTATGAGATCAACCGCTTCATTGGCCGGCATGACAATCCGGTGACCCGGGTCCTGTCGGCCCCGGGGATGTGGATGCAGAACTTCACCACCTTCGAGCCGGACGACTCCATGCTGGAGGTGGCCATCCACGCCTTGAAAATCGTGCTCCCCGAAAAGGCGGGAGCCGACGCCTGGTAAACCCCAGGCAGATCCTGTAGAAATCCTATGCATTGGGGGGAGAGAGGTGGCAATCACCTACCATGATTTGTATTTGAACACCCGCATGGCCCTCACCGGGGCGGGGATTGAGGCCGCCCAGCTGGAGGCCCGGGAACTGATCTGCGCCGCCGCCGGAAAAACGGCGGAGGAACTCTACCGGGACATCTCCCTGTACACCACCGACGAGATCGCCGTGCAGACCGAGGCCCTCCTGGCCCGTCGGCTGGCAGGGGAGCCCATCGCCTATCTCATTGGGGAGTGGTCCTTCTGCGGCCTGCCCTTCTATGTGAGCCCGGAGGCCCTGATCCCCCGGGTGGACACGGAGATGCTGGCCCAGCTGGCCATGAACCGCCTGAAGGAGAACCCCGGCCACACCCGGATTTTGGACCTGTGCGCCGGCACCGGCTGCCTGGGCATCACCGCGGCGGCCCTGGTGAAAACCACCCGGGCGGTGCTGGTGGACCTGTCGGACGGGGCCTTGGAGCTGTGTAAGCGGAACATCCGCCGCAACCGCCTCACCGGCCGGGTGGTCTACCTGAAGGGGGATGCCCTCCAGGCCCCCAGCCATGCCCTGGGGCAGTTTGACGTGCTGGTGTGCAACCCCCCCTACATCCCCACCGGCGACCTGGCCGCCCTGGACCATTCAGTGAAAGATTTTGAGCCCATGATGGCCCTGGACGGCGGGGAGGACGGCCTGGACTTTTACCGGGTCATCACCCACCTGTGGCAGCCGGCCCTGCGGCCGGGGGGGCACCTGCTGTTTGAGGTGGGCATTGGCCAGGCGGAAAAGGTGGCCTGGCTGATGGTGAAGGCCGGCTACGAGAACATCCGCATCACCCGGGACACCGGCGGCATTGACCGGGTGGTGGAAGGCCAGCGCCCCAAGGATCGGGAGATCCCCGATCCGCTGCACGACACCACGGAAGAGGAAGGGTAACAGACTATGGCAGAGCGAAAGAAAGCAACAACCGAAACCGCAGGGCCCGCTGCGGATAAAAAGCGGGCCTTAGAAACCGCCATCGCCCAGATTGAGCGGACCTATGGCAAGGGCTCCATCATGCGCCTGGGGGCCAACGAGCAGGTGGTGGTGGAGAGCATCCCCACCGGCTCCCTGGCCCTGGATCTGGCCTTGGGCATCGGCGGCGTGCCCAGAGGGCGGATCATCGAGATCTACGGCCCCGAATCCTCGGGCAAAACCACCCTGGCCCTCCACATTGCGGCGGAAGCCCAGAAGCGGGGGGGCGAGGTGGCCTTCATCGACGCCGAGCACGCCCTGGACCCCACCTATGCCCGGGCCCTGGGGGTGGATATTGACAACATGCTCATCTCCCAGCCGGACACCGGGGAGCAGGGCCTGGAGATCTGCGAGGCCCTGGTGCGCTCCGGCGCCCTGGACGTCATCGTGGTGGACTCCGTGGCCGCCCTCACCCCCCGGGCAGAGATCGAGGGGGAGATGGGGGACTCCCACGTGGGCCTGCTGGCCCGCCTGATGAGCCAGGCCCTGCGGAAGCTGGCCGGCTCCATCGCCAAGACCCACTGCGTGGTGATTTTCATCAACCAGCTCCGGGAAAAGGTGGGGGTCATGTACGGCAACCCCGAGGTCACCACCGGCGGCCGGGCCCTGAAGTTCTACTCCTCCGTCCGCATTGAGGTGCGCCGCATCGAGGCCATCAAGGCCGGCACCGAGATCATCGGCAACCGCACCCGGGCCAAGGTGGTAAAGAACAAGGTGGCCCCCCCCTTCCGGGAGGCGGAGTTTGACATCATGTACGGCGAGGGCATCTCCAAATACGGGGAGCTGGTGGACCTGGCGGTGAAACTGAACATCATCCAGAAGAGCGGCTCCTGGTTCTCCATGGGCGAGGAGCGCATCGGCCAGGGGAAGGACGCGGCCAAGCAGTTCCTCCGGGATAATCCCGAACTCTGCGACCACGTGGAGGAGGAGATCCGGAAGAATGCCTTCCAGCTCCTCTCCAACCAGGGGAAGGTGGCCGCCCGGGCCGCCGGCCGGGCCCCCCAGGAGGTCCCCCCCGCCCCGGCGCCTGCCCCTGCCCCAGTGCCCAAGGGCATTGACGTGAGCGCCGACGACTTCGACGACGATGAGGATTGAGAAACTCCTCCCGCCCCCCCAGCCGGGCAAACCCTGGTCGGTGGCCCTGGAGGGGGGGGAGGTGCTCCGGGTGTCGGAGAGCGTCGTGGCCTCCTTCGCCCTCTATGGGGGGATGGAGCTGGAGGCGGAGACCCTAACCGCCCTCCAGGAGGCCGCCGCCCTAGCGGCCTGGCGGGAGAAGGCGGGGCGGCTGCTCACCGCCCGGATGCTCTCCTCCGGCCAGCTGGCGGAAAAGCTCACCGCCAAAGGAGCCACGGAGGAGCAGGCCGCCCAGGTGGTGGCCTGGGCCCAGGACATCGGCCTGCTGGACGACAGCGCGTACGCCAAGGCCCTGGCCCGGCATTACACCGCCAAGGGCTACGGCCCCTATAAAATCAAAGACGAATTCTACCGCCGCCAAGTCCCCCGAGAGGATTGGGAGGAGGCCCTGGCGGCGGTGGAACCGCCGGAGACCTGGATATCGGACTTTCTGTCCCGGAAGATCCAGGACCCGGAGGACCCTGCCCAGATCAAGAAAGCCTCAGACGCCCTGGTGCGCCGGGGCTTTTCCTGGCATACCGCGTCCCAGGCGGTGACCCGGTTTCTCAACGGGACAGACCCCTGGTGACGGGAGAGGAGACAACCATGAAAGTAGGATTCATTTCCCTTGGCTGCGCCAAGAACCAGGTCAACTGCGAGCAGATGATCTGGAAGACATATGAGGCCGGTTACGAGGTGGCCCTGGGGGCCGAGGACTGTGACGTGGCGGTGGTGAACACCTGCGGCTTCCTCCAAGAGGCCCGGGAGGAGGCTTTGGCGGAGATCGACGCCCTGGCCCAGGCCAAGGCCCAGGGCAAGCTGCAAAAGATCCTGGTCACCGGCTGCATGGCCCAGTGGTGGAAGGACGAGATCCAGGCCCGCTGTCCCCAGGCCGACGGCTTTGTGGGGGTCAGCGGGTACGAGGACATTGCCCAAGTCATCGCCCAGGCCCTGGAGGACCAGCACCCCGCCCACTTCGGGGACATCGACGCCCCCGTGCCGGAGACCGACCGGGTGGTGTGCACCTCCGACTACTGGGCCTGGCTGCGCATCGCCGAGGGGTGCGACAACCGCTGCGCCTACTGCATCATCCCCTTCATCCGGGGAAAGTTCCGCAGCCGGCCGGAGGAGGCCATCCTGGCCGAGGCCCAGGACCTGGCCCAGGCGGGGATGCAGGAGCTCATTGTGGTGGCCCAGGACATCACCCGCTACGGCCTGGACCTCTACGGGGCGCGTACCCTGGCCAAACTCCTGCCCAAGCTCTGCGCCATCGAGGGGATCCACTGGGTCCGCCTCCACTACCTCTACCCCGACGAGATCACCGACGAGCTCATTGACGTCATCGCCAGCGAGCCGAAGATCGTAAAGTACCTGGACATCCCCATCCAGCACATCAGTGACCACCTCCTCAAGTCCATGCACCGCCGGGGGACGGGGGAGGAGATCCGGGCCCTCTTCCGGAAGCTCCGGGAACGGATCCCCGGCCTGGTCCTGCGCACCAGCCTTATCGCCGGCTTCCCCGGGGAGACGGAGGAGGACTTTGAGGAGCTGTGCACCTTCCTCCGGGAATTCCGCATCCAACGGGCGGGGGTCTTCTCCTTCTCCCCGGAGGAGGGGAGCGCCGCAGCCACCTATCCCGACCAGGTGGACGAGGACGTGAAGCGCCGCCGGGTGGAGCTCATCACTGAGCTCCAGATGGCTGTGGTGGACGACTGGTGCGAGTCCATGATGGGCCAGGTGGTGGAAGTCCTCTGCGAGGGGTACGACGACGAGACCGAACTCTACTACGGCCGCAGCTACGCCGACTCCCCGGGCATCGACGGCCTGGTCCACTTCGAAGGGGAGGAAGGGGGCGTGCGCCCCGGGGCTTTCTACCAAGTGAAGATTACCAGCAACTACGATGGGGAACTCATCGGCATTCTGTATGAGGAGGACGACGAACCATGACCACAGCCAACAAACTCACCCTGTGCCGGGTGGTGATGATCCCCATCTTCCTGGTGCTGCTCTACGTGGACTTTACCGGCCACCTGTGGGCAGCCCTGGCGGTGTTCATCCTGGCCAGCGTCACCGACTTCATCGACGGTTACGTGGCCCGGCACTACCATCAAATCACCGACTTTGGCAAGTTCATGGACCCCCTGGCGGATAAACTTCTGGTGATGTCCGCCATGGCCTGGTTCGTGGAGGTGGCCTGGATGCCCGCCTGGGCCTTCTTCGTGGTCATCGCCCGGGAGCTGGCGGTCACCGGCCTGCGGCTGGTGGCGGTGGAGCAGGGACGGGTCATCGCCGCGGCCAAGTCCGGCAAGGTGAAAACCGCCTGCACCATGGTGGGCATCATCCTCATGCTGATCTTCCCCAACGCCACCCTGCGCCTGGTGTGCGTGGCGGTGATCCTGGTGACCACCATCTACTCCGGCATCGAGTATTTCGTGAAGAACAAGGACGTGCTGGCCAAGGGCACCATGTGAGAGAAAGGCGGTGGCGCTGTGCTAGCCCTGGCCCTGGCCATGGTGGAGGGCCCGGAGGAACAGAGCAAGTTTCGAGCCCTGGCGGCCCGGTATGAGCGGCTCATGTTCCACGTGGCCCGGCAGATTTTGCCCAACGAGCAGGACGCGGAAGACGCGGTCCAGGAGGCCTTTCTGGCCATCGCGAAAAATTTCTCCAAAATTTTTGCGGTGGACAGTCCAAAAACCAAGGCCTTCGTCGTTATAGTAACGGAGAGCAAAGCCATTGACATCGCCCGGAAGAACGCCCGCCAAGGCCAGCAGGTCCCCCTGGAGGACCTGCCGGGTCTCTCCGTCCCAGCCCAGGGGGAGGACAGCCTTACCCAGTGCATCCTCCGCCTGCCCGCCCGGTACCGGGCGTGGATCCAACTGCACTATGCCCAGGGATACACAGCGGAGGAGACGGCGGAGATCTTGGGCCTCTCCAAGGAGGCCGGCTATAAGCTGGGCCAGCGGGCGAAGCAACGGCTGGAGATCCTGTGCCGAGAGGAGGGACTGCTATGATCCCGGAGGAATCGCTGCGCCAAGCCGCCCAGAGAGCCCAGGAGGCCCTCCTGGACAGCCTGCCGGAGACCCCGGCGGCGCACACCTTCTCCCCGGCTTATCGGAGAAAGCTGGCCCGCCTGGCCCGCCGGATGGACCGCAAGCCCCGGCCGCCCCACGGGGTCCTCCACCGGGTGGCGGGGATCCTGCTGGCGGCGGCATGCCTGGGGGGCGTGGTGCTGGGGACCAACGCCCAGGCCCGGGAGGCGGTTTTTGGATGGGTCCGGCAGTGGATGGAAGGGGACCTGTGGTATCGCTACCAAGGGGACGCCGTCCAGAACCGTGTCCTGACGCCCTATCAGATCACCGTACCGGAGGGGTACCAGCTGGACGAGGACGTGTGGGGCGATACCTTCCAGGATGAAGAGGGCGGATATGTCCGAGAGCACTACGTCAACGCAGCCGGGGAAGAGATCTACTTCACCTACGTCTATGGGACCGACCGTTGGAAGGACATGACCTTCGCCATGGAAGATCAAATGGAGCGGAAGCCCCTTCAGATCCACGGCAACCCGGCGGCGCTTTCCCTGCCTACAGAGCCGGAGGGCCGCAGCGTGATCCTCTGGGTCGACAACACCACCGGTGCCCTGCTGGAGGTGGCGGCCCCCCTGGAGGAGGCGGACCTCATTGCCCTGGCAGAGAGCGCCGCGCCGGTGGAATCCTACTTTTTCTGAAAAAATTTCACATTCGGTGTCCAAAACCACCGCCCCATTTCGTTATAGAGGGTAGAGACGAAAGGGGGCGGTGGTTTCCTATGAAAGGGAATGCGCCAAACATGGTTCTCCCCCTGCGTCACACATCCCCTCTCTTCTATGTGGCCCATGGAGAGGAATCCAACAAGAAAGGAAGCAATTCCCATGAAAAAGATGCTTACCATGGCTGTGGTTCTGGCCGCCTCGCTGCTGTCCCTCTGCGCCTGCAGCAGTACCGACCCTCCGGCGGATCCGGGGGAGGCTCCCCTCCAAAGCTGGTACAAGACCGACGCCTACACCCTCCTCCTGCCCCAGGGCTTCGCCGCCCAGGAGGGAGAGGACGGAGCGGTGACCCTCTCCCTGGATGGCCAGGCAGTGGGGGGTGTGCAGGTGGTGCCCTATCCAAACGCCGCGGGCTTCCTGGACACCGTGGGGGCTGCCAGCGAGGACAGCCGGGACAGCGGCAAAGAACTGATGCGGCAGCTGTCCCCGGAGGAGAGGTTGGCCTACATGATGACGGTTTCGGAGGACGGGACCTACTTGGAGATCTCCTGCTCCCCCGACACCCCGGACGTCACCCCGGAGGAGGAGACCATGCACTACCTCTTCCCCCAGGGGGACCAGTTCTATGACCTCTATTTCCAGGCCGGCCCGGTCTCAGCAGACCAGCAGCAGAGTATGGCGAAAGGCTTCGCCCTGCACCCATAACCAACCACCCAAGGAAAGGTGCGGAATCCCAGATTCCGCACCTTTGCCTTGCCTTCAGGGGGTTCCTATGGTACACTGTTTGTCAAGGAAACTGTCTTGCCCGAAACGCCGGCGGAAAAATTCTCTCTCTGGGCAAGGAGAATGGATGTCCCCGGGACGAGATGGGCTGGACGGGCCCCTTCTGGCTGGGCAGGCCCTGTGGGACATCCTGGGCCTGCCGGCGTGCCCTGTCCCAGGCGGCACCCTGACCCGCCGGGGACAGAGACCAACCCACTGGAAGGAGATACCCATGAAGAAACCATTGGAAAACAGGCGGGGGTGGCGCTGGCTGCTTCTGCTGGCCCTGTGTGTGGGGATTGCGGGCGCAATATTCTTTCTGCCCCACCCCGTGGTGCAGAATGTGGCGGAGACCTCCATTCAGGGGCTGCAGTACCAGCCCCAGTACGGCCAGGAGGACGGGACGCTGGACCCGCCTACGACCCTGACGGACTATGACCAGGCGGCGGTGCTGGCCTGCCTGAGCCGGTACCAGGAACAGCGCACCCTGGAAAAGGCCGATGGCCAGGAAGAGGATGCCGGCCGCTTCACCATGGTCCTGGACGTGAACGGAGAGACGAAGCAGCTGGTGCTGGGGGAGGAGTGCTACAGCTATGGGGCCGACGGGTGGAAATACCGCATCCAAAACGGAAATCGCCTCCAGCAGGACCTGGGGAAGCTGTTGAACCTCCCCGTCTCTGCATAACCCCAGAACGGGGGGAAACCGGGCCTTTCTCTTGACAGGGTACCCGGGCCGTGGTAAGATACTGGTGCGAAAAGTTCATCTCGTGAGGAACGGGAAGAGTACCCTGCCAGAACCGGACAGAGAGGGGCGGCCACCGACTGCAAGCCGCCCTGCGGGAAGGCAGGGGAACGTGCGCCCGGGAGCGAGGGGGATGCAGATGCCCCCCGGTTTGGCCCCGTTACCAGCCCTTCGAGTGAGAAACAAGAGTGGAACCGCGGTAGCCCTATCGCCTCTTGACCCCCTGGTGGGTCGAGAGGCGTTTTTTGCTGCCTGGCCCTGGTCCCTTTGGGGCGGGGCGGGCATAGCATGGGGCGGTATTTTTTCTGAATTTTTGTGAGGTGACCGGAACCGATGTTTCATTTGAAAGAGACTTTAGCGGCCTACCAGGCCCGTGACCCGGCGGCCCGGAGCAAGTTGGAGGTCCTCCTCCTCTACCCCGGCGTCCATGCCACCATGTACCATCAGGCGGCTCACTTCTGTTACTGCCATAACCTAAAGTTTTTGGCCCGGACCATCTCCCAGTGGAGCCGGTTCTGGACGGGGATTGAGATCCACCCCGGCGCCAAGATTGGCCGCCGCCTGGTCATCGACCACGGCATGGGCATCGTCATCGGCGAGACCGCCGAGATCGGGGACGACTGCCTGCTCTACCACGGCGTCACCCTAGGGGGCACCGGGAAGGACCAGGGCAAGCGCCACCCCACCATCGGCAACAACGTGCTGGTCTCCACCGGGGCCAAGGTGCTGGGGCCCTTCAAGGTGGGGGACGGGGCCCGGATCGCCGCCAACGCCGTGGTACTGAAGGAGATCCCGGAAAACGCCACCGCCGTGGGCGTCCCTGCCCGGGTGGTGCGCATCGCCGGGGAAAAGACCAACTTCGTCGGCAACGTGGACCAGGTGAGCGTCACCGACCCCGTGCAGAAGGAACTGGAAGCCATCAACTCCCGCCTGGCTTGGCTGGAGAATTACCTGGATAAAAAGCACCACCAGGACGCCGCCGAACAGAGCGACGCAACCCCAACAGAAGAAACGCAACCGAGGAAGGAGAGCCAACATGAAGCTGTTTAACACCATGACCCGCCAAAAGGAGGAGTTCGTCCCCATCACCCCGGGAGAGGTGAAGATGTACTGCTGCGGCCCCACGGTCTACAACTACATCCACGTGGGCAATGCCCGGCCCATGATCCTCTTCGACGTGCTGCGCCGGTACCTGGAGTACCGGGGGTACCAGGTGACCTTCGTGCAGAACTTCACCGATGTGGATGACAAGATCATCAACCGGGCCAACGAGGAGGGCACCACCTCCCAGGCCATTTCCGAGAAGTACATCGAGGAGTACTTCAAGGACGCCCACGGCCTGGGGGTGCGGGACGCCACCATCCACCCCAAGGCCACGGAGAACATCGCCCAGATCATCAACCTGGTCCAGACCCTCATCGACAAGGGCTATGCCTACGCGGTGAACGGGGATGTGTACTACCGCACGAAGAAGTTTGCCGACTACGGAAAACTCTCCCACCAGCCCATTGAGGACCTCCAGGCCGGGGCTCGGATTGACGTCAACGACGTGAAGGAGGATCCCCTGGACTTCGCCCTCTGGAAGGCCGCCAAGCCCGGTGAGCCCTATTGGGACTCCCCCTGGGGCCAGGGCCGGCCCGGCTGGCACATTGAGTGCTCCGCCATGTCCAACCGCTACCTGGGCAAGACCATCGACATCCACTGCGGCGGCGAGGACCTGCAGTTCCCCCACCACGAGAACGAGATCGCCCAGTCCGAGGCCGCCAACGGCTGCAAGTTCGTCAACTACTGGCTCCACAACGGCTTCCTCAACATCAACAACCAGAAGATGTCCAAGTCCCTGGGCAACTTCTTCACCGTCCGGGAGGCCGCCGAGGCCTACGGGTACGAGGCAGTGCGCTTCTTCATGCTCTCCGCCCAATACCGCTCCCCCCTGAACTACTCCCGGGACTCCCTCATCATGGCCCAGAACTCCCTGGAGCGGCTGTACACCGCCGAGAGCAACCTGGAGTTCCTGGTGAAAAACGGGGCCGACGGGGCTATGACCCCCGAGGAGAAGGCCTTCACCGACACCTTCGACACCTACCGGGAAAAGTTCGATGCCGCCATGGACGACGACCTGAACACCGCCGATGCCATCAGCGTCATCTTCGAACTGGTCCGGGCCATCAACATCGCCGTGGAGAAGGCCCCCACCAAGGCCCTGGCCCAGGCCTGCCTGGACATGCTCCACGAGTTTACCGACGTACTGGGCCTGCTCTACAACAAGAAGGAGGAGAGCCTGGACGAGACCGTAGAGGCCATGATCCAGGCCCGCCAGGCCGCCCGGAAGGCCAAGAACTTCGCCGAAGCCGACCGCATCCGGGACGAGCTGAAGGCCATGGGCATCACCCTCATGGACACCCCCCAGGGGGTCAAGTGGTCCAAGGATTGACCGCGACCGCCCTTCCCCAAGCGTTGATGACGGCCAGGTACCGGGGCTTCCCGGTGCCTGGCCTTCCCTTTGGGACGGGGCGGGGCCGTGGCGGAAAAGAAAGGAGCCTACCATGAAACAACGCCTGCAAGCCCTGCTGCTGGCTTTGCTGCTGACGGCCAGCCTGACCTTGGCCGGCTGCGCCGGGCTGTTCCAGCCGGAGGTGGACCTGGGGTCGGTGAGCATCTCCGACTTCCAGGGGAACAACCCCTGGGTGGAACTGGACGGAAACCAGCCCGCCTTCACCGACCAGGAGAAGGGGGACACCCAGTCCTTTGAGGACTACACCCCCCTGGATGCTCTGGGCCGGTGCGGGGTGGCGTATGCCAACCTCAGCCCCGAGCTCATGCCCACCCAGGAGCGGGGGGAGATCGGCCAGGTGAAGCCCGCCGGCTGGCACACCGTCCGCTATGACTGGGTGGACGGGGAGTACCTCTACAACCGCTGCCACCTCATCGGCTTCCAGCTGGCGGGGGAGAACGCCAACCAGCGCAACCTCATCACTGGCACTCGGTACCTGAACACCCAGGGGATGCTCCCCTGGGAAAACCAGGTGGCCGACTACATCGAGTCCACCGGCAACCACGTCCTCTACCGGGTGACCCCCGTCTACGAGGGCACCGACCTGGTCCCCTGGGGGGTGGAGATGGAGGCCTGGAGCGTGGAGGACAACGGGGCAGGGGTCTGCTTTCACGTGCTGTGCTTCAATGCCCAGCCGGGGGTGACCATCGACTACGCCACCGGGGACTCCTGGGCCGAGGGGGAGAACACCTCCTCCGACGGGGAGATCACCTATATCCTCAACACCAGTTCCCTGCGCTTCCACAACCCAGACTGCGCCGGTGCGGCCCGCATCGCCCCGGCCAACCGCCAGGAGACCACCGCCAACCGGGAGCTCCTCCTGGCCCAGGGCTACCAGCCCTGCGGAACCTGCAAACCGTGACGGGTACGCCCGATAGGAACGGCCATCCTCTTTAGGAGGATGGCTGTTCTCTGTGGCTGCGTTTATTGGATGTCGATGTACTCTGCCATGAGGAAGGGAACGGTGAGCTCGTTGCCCATGACGGTCTCATAGGTGTAGTCTCCTGCCAAGGTGCCGTACATCATGACGATGTCATCCTCCAGGATGTTGGCCTCACTGCTGTCCTGCTTGGTGTAGGTCACCAGAATGGGGTCACTCCAGAAGTAGGAGCCCTGGGTGATGTTCACCCGAAGGGTGTAGCTGTCCCCCTCTGGCATCACTTGGATGACCTCCCCCTTGAACTTGGCGTGTTCCCCAAAGTAGGTGTCGGGGTTCCGGGCGATTTCCTCATAGGAGTAGGTCTGGCAGGAGTCCATGTACTGCTGTTTGACCTCTTCCGGGCTCAGGGTGAATTGCTCTGTGTTCACGGTTGCGCCGCAGACGGTGCAAGTCTGTACCCGGGTGCCGGGAGAGTCCTCCGTGGCGGGGGTTTTGACGGTCCAGTCTCCGGGGGTGTGCTCAGCCAGGGGCAGCTCCTGGGTCACCTCCTGCTGGCAGCGGGTGCAAAAACCGGTTTCTGTGCCAGGTTCGGAGCAGGTGGAAGGGGTTTCCTCGGTCCACTGGGCGACGTCGTGTCCCAGGGCCGTCCCGGTGGTCTCTCCGCAGCGGGTGCAGGTGGAGGGCTCGGTACAGGTGGCATCGGTCCAGGTGTGTCCTAAGGCTTCGCCCTCGGTCTCTCCGCATTGGGTACAGGTTTTGGGGGTTGTGCAGGTGGCTTCCTCCCACTGATGCTGGCAGCCACAGCCAGCCAGGGCGGTGAGCATCCATACGGTGGCGATTCCCCAGGCGATGTGTCGTTTCATTGGCGCCTCTCTCCTCTCTCGTAATATGGGGCTGGCGCTATTATATAACAATTTGTTTTAAAATGCAAGATAACAAAATGTTATATCTATACTTTCTGTGAGACCGACAGCCAAGGGAGGCGCACAGAATGTATCGAAGAATCCGCGACCTGCGGGAGGACCGGGACCTGCGGCAGAAGGACCTGGCGGAGGTCCTCCACTGCACCCAGGTATGCTATTCCCACTATGAAATCGGCAAGCGGGACATCCCCACCCGGGTGCTGGTCCAGCTGGCGGCGTTTTACGGCACCAGCACCGACTACCTGCTGGGCCTCACCGATGAACCCACCCCCTATCCCCGCGCCCGAGAAAAGCAGGACCCATAAACATGCGCCCCCAGATGCCATTGGCATCTGGGGGCGCTGGCGCAGTAGGAACTATCTCCGTTTCTTCCCTGGCCGGCCGGAGGGTTTCTGCCGGTTCCGGGGGGAGGAGGGGGCTCCCTTGGCGTGGGATTTGCCGGCCCGCTGGGGGGCCTTGGCGGGGGCGGAGGGCCCCTCGCGGTGGGGCCGCTCCGGCCGGAGCAGGCACTGGGGGCCGTAGCCGATGAGGTCGGTGCGGCCGGTTCGGTGGAGGGCCTCCTCCACCAGGGGGCGCTTGTCCGGCCGCTTCCACTGGAGCAGGGCCCGCTGCATGGCCTTCTCGTGGGCGGACTTGGGGATGTACACCGGCTCCAAGGTCCGGGGGTCCAGGCCGGTGTAGTACATGCAAGTGGACAGGGTCCCGGGGGTGGGGTAGAAGTCCTGGACCTGCTCCGGCTGCCGGCCGGTCTGGTTGATCCACTGGGCCATGGCGACGGCGTCCTGCAACGTAGACCCGGGGTGGGAGGACATGAGGTAGGGCACCAGGAACTGCTTCTTGCCGTACTTTTGGTTCAGCCGCTGGTACTTGTCTCGGAACTTCTCATAGGCGCCGATGTGGGGCTTGCCCATGGCGTCCAGCACATGGCCCACGCAGTGCTCTGGGGCCACCTTCAGCTGGCCGCTGATGTGGTACTTCACCAGGTCGGCGAAGAACTCCCCCTTGGGATCCTTGAGCAGATAGTCAAACCGGATGCCCGAGCGGATGAACACCTTCTTCACCCCCGGGATGGCCCGGAGCTTTCGCAGCAGGGCCAGATAGTCGCTGTGGTCGGCGTCCAGGTTGGGGCAGGGGGTGGGGGCCAGGCAGTCCCGCTTCTTGCACAGGCCGTGCTTCAGCTGCTGCTTGCAGGAGGGCCGCCGGAAGTTGGCGGTGGGGCCGCCCACGTCGTGGATGTACCCCTTGAACCCCGGGTGCTGGGTGAGGGCGGTGACCTCCCGGATGAGGCTCTCGTGGCTGCGGGAGGTGACCATCCGCCCCTGGTGAAAGGCCAGGGAGCAGAACTTACAGGCCCCGAAGCACCCCCGGTTGTGGATGACGGAGAACCGCACCTCCTCGATGGCGGGCACGCCCCCCATGCTGTCGTACACCGGGTGGGGCTCCCGCATGTAGGGCAGCTCCGCCACCTGGTCCAGCTCCTGGGTGTTCAGGGGCATGGCAGGGGGATTGCAGATGAGGTACCGGTTCCCGTGGGGCTGGATCACCGCCTTGCCCCGGATGGGGTCGTGCTCGTCGTACTCCACCAGGTTGGCCTGGGCATAGGCCCGCTTGCTCCGGCTCACCTCCTCGAAGGAGGCCACCGTCACCGCCGGGAACCGGCAGGCGGCGGGGTCCTTGGTCAGGAAGCAGGTGCCCTTGATCCCGGTGAGTTCCTCCACCGGGGTGCCGGCGGCCAGGGCGGCGGCAATCTCCCGGGTGGCCCGCTCCCCCATGCCGTAGGAGAGCAGGTCGGCCTGGGCGTCTAGGAGGATGGACCGGCGGACCTTGTCCTCCCAGTAGTCGTAGTGGGCGAACCGGCGGAGGGAGGCCTCCAGCCCGCCGATGATCAGGGGGATGTCCCCAAAGACCTCCCGCACCCGGTTGGCGTAGACGATGGTGGCCCGGTCCGGCCGGAGGCCCGCCCGGTTCCCGGGGGAGTAGGCGTCGTCGTGGCGGCGCTTCTTGGCGGCGGTGTAGTGGGCCACCATGGAGTCGATATTGCCCCCGTTGACGAAGACCCCGTACCGGGGCCGGCCCAGGGCGGTGAAGGCCGCAGGGTCCCGCCAGTCGGGCTGGGGGAGGATGGCCACCCGGTAGCCCTCTGCCTCCAGCACCCGGCTGATGATGGCGGTGCCGAAGGAGGGGTGGTCCACGTAGGCGTCCCCGGTGATGAGGAGAAAGTCATAGTAGTACCATCCCCGCTGGAGGAGGTCCTCCCGGGAGATGGGCAGAAAATCCCGTTCCATGGCAGCCCTCACACCGGCACGGCCTGGTTGTGGTAGCCGATGGGCTTTTCCAGTTCGTACAGGGTGCCGTAGGCCCCGGCGGCGCTGCCGGTGCGGCGGAAGCCGTACTTCTCATAGAAGGACAGGGCGGGCTGGTTGGCTTCGGAGCAGGACAGCTGGAGGTCCTCCCGGCCCAGGGGACGGTAGAGGCTCACGGCCTTGCCGATGAGCTGCACCCCCACCCCGTTGTGCCGCTGCTCGGGGGTGAGGTAGAGGAAGGAGATGTACCCCTTTTTCTCCCGGTCCCCCCGCCGGGGGTCCAGCTGGAGGAGACCGGCCCGGTGCCGGCCTGCCATGGCCAGGGTCAGGCTCTTGGGGTCGGCCTGCCAGTTCTGATAGGCCTCCTCCAGGAAGCCGGCGCCGTCGTACCGGTCCAGGCGGCCGTAGAGGGTTTGCCAGGCCTCCTCCCGGCAGGTTTGGTAGAAGGTGCGGTCCTCCTCCCGGGAGAGGTCGAAGGGGGCAAACCAGAGGTTGACGTCGGCCTTCTGGTCGTTCTTCTTCCACCAGTGCTGCTGGGCCAGGGTGGAGATGGCCGGGGAGAGGTGGGAGTTGTCGTTCATGTAGACGATGTTCACCTTGCCGTCTGTGATCTCCAGCAGGGTCACGGCGGTGTTGTCGCTGTGGCCCATTTTGTGCATCTCCTCAGAGGTGTAGCCGTACCCCAGGAAGGCGGCCAGGGTGTTGCGGATCAGGGTGCCATGGGAAAAGACCGCCACCGTCTGGTTGGGATGCTTGGCGGCAATGTCCAGAATGGCCGCGGTGCCCCGGCGGCGGATTTCGGGGAAAGTCTCCCCCCCAGGGGGGTGGAAGTCCGGGGAGCCGGCGGAGAAGAGGGCCATCTGCTGGTGGTCGGTCCGGTCGATGCCGGCCCAGGTGCGGTCCTCCCACTCGCCCATGCCCATCTCCCGCAGGTCGGCCCGGGTTTGGAGGGGCAGGCCCTTGGGCACATAGATGGCCCGGGCGGTGGTCATGGTACGGAACAGGTCGCTGGAGTAGACCGCGTCTATGGGGGTGTCGGCGAAGCGCTGCTCCAGCGCCTGGATCTGCCGGTACCCGTTGTCGGTGATGAGGCTGTCGTATTGGCCGTGGATGCGGCGGTAGAGGTTGCCCTCCGCCTCGGCGTGTCGGATGAGATAAAGTGTGGTCATGCCTTCGCCTCCCGTGTCGAAAATCATCAAGAGTAACACCTTATTATAATGGAACTCACAGATTTTAGCAACGAATTTTCCGTCAAAGAGGGGAAGACTAAGGGCGTCTGCCTCAGACAAATTCACGGAAAGGAGACATGTCCATGTGCACCAGAAGCCACTTCTGCCTGGGCCTGGCCGTGGGAATGGCGGCGGGCACCTGCCTGGGGATCCGCATGAAAACCCGGGAGAAGCAGATTCGCCGGGGCATTAACCGGGCGGCCCGCAGCGTGGAGAACGCCTTCGACACCATGACGCGCTGAGTAAAAAAGTTTTTCAAAAAACTTCAAAAAAATCCTTGACAAAACACCCTCGGTCTGATATTATAAATCTTGCCTCGAGCGAGAGGCGGACAACCGGATACGGGGGTATAGCTCAGCTGGGAGAGCGCTTGAATGGCATTCAAGAGGTCAGCGGTTCGATCCCGCTTATCTCCACCAAAAGACCTGAAATCGTGAGATTTCAGGTCTTTTGCTTTTGATAGTAAGAATGTTTTACAGGGATGAAGAAAGGCAGCCCTTTACGAGGGCTGCCTAAAAAGCTTATCTATAGGTAAAAACACCTTTAGGGGAACAGTGAACAGAAATGTTTATAGGAACGTTGGAAGGGAATTTTTTAAGATTAGCTGTTAGAGTTGCATCAGCACCATTGCTAGTAGAAACTTCAGAAGAAGTGATCTTATGATTGGTGTAAGACCATCCGCTCGCTAAACTCTTAGAGTACGTAGTGCCCGTAACTCCAGCAGTGATCCCATTGTACATAAAGGTTGCATGTAACGTAATAGTAGCGACCCAGTTACCACTGCCATCTCTAATAGTGCTCGTTGCGTGCGCAGTTTTGGTAGTATCTCGAGTAAGAGAAGGATCAACAGAAATAACTACCTCAGCAGTATATCCTTCTCCAAGCTCTTCAACATAAGAAATGTCTTGAGAATTGCTTGCAGCAGATGCACTTGGAATACCCGAGACAACCATGAGACAAGCTAAAATGCATGCCAAAGCTCCAGCAGAGAACTTTCTCAAATTATAAACCACTTTCATTTCCTCCGTCTTGACTGCTTGTTGTAGTAATGATTATTGACTTGTCATTGGAATAAACAGTGTTTTCCTTCATATGGAAGAGAACCATAGAAGAACTAAAAACAGTAAAAGCAATAACAAGAGAAAAGAGGAGAACAGTCTTCCGAATACGCTGTTTCCTCTGAGTATTATGAAACCGTTGCGTAACTTCGGGAGGAAGTTGTTCCATCAAGGAGTTGGCCAAGTCTTCGGGATCCCCTTGTAGTCCAAGTCAGGCCGATCTGCGTTTAGGTCCATCACTTTTCGGTTGACGTCGTAGATGAGATCGTCCTTGACCTCCTCCGGACAAGTCAAATAGCGACGGACCTCTTCGTAGTAATCGGTCAGCGGCACTGCCAGCATCTTAGGAACACTCCTCCACTTGCTTGACTTCGTCTTGGCTCAGAATCTGGTCTACGGCGGCGGTGAAGCTGCGGTATTCCGCGATCAGCTTCTGGAGGTAATCCTCCCCGGCCTCGTTGATGGCGAAGTAGATCCGAATCCGATTGTCTTCCGATACCACCTTCCCCTCTTCCTCAATATAGTGGAAACTCTGCAGGCGGTAGATGGCCTGATAGAGGGTGTTGAAGGTGATTTTCCCTTCGCTCATCCGGTCAATCTCCTGCATCATTTCATAGGTGTACATGGATTTGCGGCGCAGAACATAGAGCACCAACATTTCGGTGGTGGCCTTCTTCAGCGCTTCGCGAATGCTTGCGGGAGTCCCGCTGGTTTTTGTACGTTTACGTCCAGCCATGGCTAAAATCCTTTCTTGAGCTCGAAAATATGGTATTTCAAAAACAATGAAATGTCAATGACATTTTACCTTGGCAGATGTGCAGATCAAATAAATATTCGACAGGAACTTTCCGAAGGAGGGCCTTCTTCCGACGAAAGGGATCTGTGCCGAAGGAATCGTCATTTTCACCTATAATATTACTATAGATTGTATCCCATGTCTATCATCTTTTGCGTAAATTCATAAAAAATTCGTTTTTCCTCCCCTGCCAAAAAACGGCAGGGGAGGATCTTACCTTATAAAATACCCCACGCCGGGCGGAGCCCCTCCAGTTCCGCTACCACCTCAGGGGGGATGACCCGGTGACACCCCAAAGTGTGCAGGTGCAGGGTGACGGTGGCCACCTGTTCCAGGCACTCCAACCGGTAGTGGGCCTGCTCCATGCTGGTGCCCCAGGTGACGGCGCCGTGGTATTCCAGCAGCAGGGCCCGGTAGTCCCGGCAGAAGGGGGCCACGCTGTCTGCCACCCCCTGGGAGCCGGGGAGGGCAAAGGGGGCCACCGGCACGGTGCCCAGCTGGACCACCGCCTCCTGGAGCACCGGCTTGTCCAGGGGGATGCCGGCGGCGGCAAAGGTGGTGGCCACCGGAGGATGGGCGTGGACCACGGCCCGGACGGTGGGGTTCTCCTGATAGATCCGCAGGTGCATCTTGGTCTCCGAGGAGGGTTTGCGGGTGCCCTCCAGAAGGGCCCCGTCCAGGGTGATCTTCACCAGCATGTCCTCGGTCATGTCCCCCTTACACACCCCGGTGGGGGTGACCCAGAGGGCATTCTCCCCCACCCGGACAGAGAGGTTGCCGTCGTTGGCGGCCACCAGCCCCCGCTGGTAGATCTTCCGCCCGGCGGCCAAGATGTCGGCCTTGGCTTGGGCGTCGGTGGGGTAGGGAACAGAAACACAAGAGAAATCTCTCTGGTTGTGTTTGCTTATCATAATCACTTCACCTCTTAAAGATAAGTATAACAAACCCCCATGCAAGGCTCAACTACATGAAAAAATTTTTCAAGATTTTTTACATCAAAAAATATCTTTTTCGAAACACACCCCCCAGAAAAGCAGGCAATTATCACAAAAAAGTAACATTTCCAATCGCGCTTCTTTTTCAATATGTATGAAATATCAATTTACAACCCCCAAAGTGACATGATAATATATGGACAACTCGAAGAAGCCACCGCAAATGCGAACGAACAAGTTACAGGCACAAATCAGAAAGGAGTGTCCTTCCTATGAAAAAGGTAAAAGTGTTGGCGGTCGCATTAGCCCTCACGGTTGCGATGGCAATACCATCATTTGCCGCGTGGGAAACTTTCGGAACGCATCTTCCCTCTTACCAGCAAGATGTCGAGCCAAGCATTATAACTAGGGCTAACAACGCAAGCGAAAAACCATACTTCACGATCACCCTTTACAGTTTATCCGAAGGTTTCACTTCTGCTCATGCTTGGACAGAATCCCAAACCGCAGGTGTCAATTTCTCCAATCCATACACTGAAGTTTCTGTTGGACAAACCAAAAACATTTACTACTCTCGCACAGTAGACAGAGGGGCAAACGTTAAGTTGAATCTGGATAACCCTGTATATACAGCCGCTGCTCCTTATGCTTCCGGACGTTGGACTCCCAACTAAAATTTTCCATATCCGTTACCATCTCGCAATTCCAGTCTGGGAACAGACTGGAATTGCGGTGATTCTGGGGGGCTTGCCATGAGAGAACTCACTTTGGAACTCAAAAAACTCCTGCGCAACCGCATCATCCAAATTGTCTGCCTGGGGTTCCTGGCGGTGGCTGTTTTTGACCCCCTCTCCGTGATGTACGAAGACTTCGACCAGAACGGAATGCTGCTGCAGGACATCGGGAAAAACCCCTTTCAGTTCCTGTTACTGACCAATTCCGTGAGCTGGGGGAACCAGGTATACAACACCCTCTTTTGGGTCATCGCGGTACTGCTCACTGGCATGCTCTTTTTCCAGGAGCAGAAGTCCGCCGCCCTGACCTGCCAGGTGGTGCGGATGGGCCATCGCCGGTATTTTGCCAGTAAGATTTTTGCCACCGGTCTGTTTACCTTCGTCAGTGTTTTTGTGATCCTCTGTGTCAATCTTCTGGTCACCTGCCTGGTGTTTCGGGAGTGGCACGTGTTTTCGTCATACTACGAGTACCTCATCCCCCGGGAGGGCACCTTCGCCGCCGCCCTCTACCAGGTGAGCCCCCTGTGGATGATGGTGGGCTACATCGTCCTGAACGCCGCCGCCCTGGCCCTCTTTGCCCTGTTTGCCCTGGCGATGCAAATGGTCTTTCGGTTTCCCAATGTCTATGTGGCCATCGTCCTGCCGGTGGTGATCCTGTTTCTCCTCTCGTACTATATGGACACCTCCCCGGAGCGGTTCCACTACAACATCCGTATGCTCTTGCAGCCCAGGGCGGCCTCGGGTTTGACAGAGATCCTCTCCGCCCAGGACCTGGCCATCACCTTTGGCGGCTGGGCTGTCATCGACGCCATTCTTCTCTTCCTGGGCGTGCGCCGCCGCCAGGAGGTGGTGTAATGGCACAGCAACAGAAGACGTTGCAAAAGATTGTAGCACTCTATGCCCTTCTTCTCTTGGGGCTTGGGTTTTTGATCGGTACCTATTCGGATGCCATGCCTCAATGGTATACCAACTGGTTTTCCAGCCGGAGCTATGCGTTTTTCCTCACCACGGTTTTCCTCCTAGGCGCGGTCTTTCTGCTGCTGCCCTGGAACTGGGCCCGGTTTGTGCGCCTGCCCAGCCGGCGGGCCATCCTCCTGGGCCAGGCCAAGGAACTGTACCGGTGGGCCGCCATCACGGTGGGGCTGTGGTTTCTCTTTGCGGTGGGGGGCGGCGTGGCCCTGTATGGCACACCGCCGGCAGCGGCAACGCTGTTCCGCATCGGGGCGAGCTATCTTCTCAGCTGCTTTCTCATGGCCAACCTGCTGCTGATTTTCCGCGCTTCCTCCCGCAAAGCCCTGCGGTACGCCCCCGGTCTGACGGTGTTCCTGCTGGTGCTGATTGATGTGGAGATCCTCTTTCTGGAACTCCCTATGGGGATAGGGGCCCGAGTCTACCTAATATTTTCTTGGGTTTTGTATGAGGGGATTCTGGGACCTTTGGTTTTGGCAGGACTTTGGCTGGCCACCTTATGGTATTTGCTGACGGTTTCCAAGAAGAGGGACCTCCTATGAAATACGTCTGGAAAAACATGGCCTGGAAGACCGGCCTGTGTACGGCGGGGTTTGTCCTGCTGTTTCTCCTCATGGCAAAAATCCTGGGCCGTGACCCATGGACCACCTTTCGCACCCTGTGGGGAGGCGAGCCCTTGGGCTCCGTGGCCCAGCGGGGCGGCTTTCTCCTCACCTGCCTGCTCTGTCAATATCCCAACTATGACAGCGTTGTCTATTTCCTTCGCAGCAATGGCCCCCTTATCCTTCGCTATGGCAGAAAAAAGAGGGCCTTCCTGACCATGTGGAAGGTCCTCCTGGTGGGACAGTTGGGATTCGTCCTGCTGGGATTTGGGGGCAGCCTTTTGGCATACTATGCCATCGGCCCGGAGGTTGCCCCTCTGACCGCCGGTCAAGGGTTGGCCATGCTGGGAAAGACGTATCTCTTCGCCCTGCTGCTGACCCAGGGGCAGGTGCTCCTGCTGATCCTTCTGCGGGCAGAGCGGGCCTTCCTGGCCCTGGTCGCCGTTGCCTACGGGCTTTCCCTGCTGAGCTGGCGGGCGCCCCGCGTATGGCTCTTCCCCGTGGAAACAACGCCGGCCGTCAATCCGTCGTTCCTATTGTGCTGGGTCTTGTTGAGCTTGGTTTTGACCCTGGCCACGGTGCGAATCGTGGAGACAAAGGAGAGTCTATAAGATGAAAATCGAGATCAAGAATTACACGAAAGTCCTCAAAGGGGCCACCATTCTGGACCGGGTCAACCTGGTTTTAGAGGGGGGAACCATCTACGGCTTCATCGGCCGCAACGGCAGCGGGAAGACCATGCTTCTCCGGGCCATTGCCGGGCTCATCCGCCCCACAGAGGGGCAGGTCATCCTGGACGGAGAGAAGGAACTCCACAAGGACAGTGACTTCCCCCCCAATATGGGCGTCCTGTTGGAGCGGCCCAACTTCCTGAACTATCTCTCCGGCATGGACAACCTGAAAATGCTGGCAGAGATCCAGGGAAAGATTGGGGAGGCAGAGATCGCCCAGTGGCTTCAGCGGTTCCAGATGGACCCGGCAGACAAAAAGATCTTCAAACACTACTCCCTGGGGATGAAGCAGAAGATTGGGGTCATCCAAGCCCTCATGGAGGATCAGACGTTGATCGTTCTGGACGAGCCCTTCAACGCCCTGGACGAGGAGGCCGTGCAGGTGCTGCGGGAGATCCTGCTGGAACGCAAGGCAGCGGGAAACTTGATTATGCTCACCTCCCACCACAAGGAGGATATCGAAGCCCTGTGCGATGTGGTCTACCGCATCGACCAAGGAAAAGTAATGCCGGCTGAGTAAGCCGGCATTACTTTTATCCCTTCCCAAACACCTTCGCGAAACTCTCGTCAAAGGGCGGGTAGCAGATCCCCTTCTCCGTGACGATGGCGGTGATGAGGCTGTGGTCGGTGACGTCGAAGGCGGGGTTGTAGCACTTCACCTCCGGCAGGGCGGAGGGCTTTTCAAAGAACATCTCCTTGATCTCCGCCCCGGCCCGCTCCTCGATGGGGATGTGGGCCCCGTCGGGGCAGGTGAAGTCGATGGTGGAGGAGGGCCCCAGGACATAGAAGGGGATGCCGTAGTACTTGGCCAGGATGGCCACCCCGGAGGTGCCGATCTTGTTGGCGGTGTCCCCGTTCCGGGCCACCCGGTCGCAGCCCACGAAGCAGGCGTTGATCTTCCCCTCCTTCATCACCAGGCTGGCCATGTTGTCGCAGATGAGGGTGCAGTCGATCCCCGCCCGCTGGAGTTCATAGGTGGTCAGCCGGGCGCCCTGGAGGAGGGGGCGGGTCTCGTCGCACCAGGCGTGGAGGGGGATGCCCCGCTCCTTGGCCAGGAAGAGGGGGCCCAGCCCGGTGCCATACCGGGAGGTGGCCAGGGGGCCGGCGTTGCAGTGGGTGAGGATGCCGTCCCCCGCCTTTACCAGGGACAGGCCATACTCGGAGATGGCGGTGCACATGGCGATGTCCTCCTGGTGGATGGCCCGGGCGGCCTGCCCCATGGCGTCCTGGATGGAGGCCACGTCGGCGCAGGGCATGGACTCGGCCACCGCCAGCACCCGGTCCAGCATGTGCTTGAGGTTCACCGCCGTGGGGCGGGAGGCGTTGAGATAGTCCCGGTGCTTCCGGCACTCGGCCACAAAGGGGCCCACTTGGGTTTCCCGGCTCTGGAGGGCCAGGACGTAGAGGGCATACCCGGCAAAGATGCCGATGGCCGGGGCCCCCCGCACCCGGAGGGAGGCGATGGCCTCATAGAGCGCCTCCGGGGAGGAGAGCTCCAGGTAGACCGTCTCGTTGGGCAGGCGGCTCTGGTCCAGGATGCGGACGGCGTGGCCGTCGTCGGAGAGGCGGACATTGTCCGCATGGGTAATTTGTTTCAGATCCATCCGTGGTTCACTTCCTTTTTTACAATCTCCCCCATTGTAACAAGAACCTGGGGGAAAAGCAACGCGCAGGCCCAGAGGAGCCCAAAAACTGCCGAGAAAAAAAGAACAAAGAGCGACAAGAGTAGAAAAATGCCGGTTGTGCAAAACGACGAAGTTAAAAAGGGGGAATCCTCCGTAAAAAATTCGAAAAAAAACGGAAGGAAAAGGGCAAAAAAATTCGTTCCGAGGAATAAAAACCAGGAAAAATCCAAGGAAACGAAAAGAAGGAGAAAAAACGCGGTCAAGAATGCATGAAATCCTGCGCCCGAGGAGGCGTTTTCGCCAGAAATAGCCGGGAATAATTTGTGCAAAAGGTGCATTTCATTTTTGGGAAATTGGTGTTATTATAGTCACAAGTTACAGGGGATGCGTTGAAAAACAAGTTCTCTGGCATCTGATTCAAAACAGGCGGGTTGAGTAGCCGGCTGTTGAGAATACCAAGCCCCACCTGTGGGCGGGCTTGGAAATCCCTATTTTACATCTCAATTTTTGAATGGGAGGAATTTCATCATGAGACTGAAAGACACTGGCCTGACTGTTGCCGACGTGAAGGCAATGGCCCAGAAGTATCAGATCGAGACCTATGAGCGTATGGACTTCCTGGCTGACTGGGCCGAGGGCGTCTATATGTATGACGAGAACGACCAGCCCTACCTGGACTTCTATGCTGGTATCGCCGTTAACTCCCTGGGCAACTGCAACCCCAAGGTTGTCGCTGCCGTTCAGGAGCAGTGCGCTACCCTGATGCAGACCTTCAACTATCCCTACACCGTTCCTCAGGTCCTCCTGTCCAAGGAGATCTGCGAGGCCACCGGTATGGATAAGGTCTTCTATCAGAACTCCGGCGCTGAGGCCAACGAGGCTATGATCAAGATCGCCCGTAAGTGGGGCATCGAGAACATCGGTCCCGACGCTTGGACCATCATCACCGCTAAGTCCTCCTTCCACGGCCGTACCTTCGGTGCCATGACCGCTACCGGCCAGCCCGACTCCGCCATCCAGAAGGGCTTCGGCGACCTGGTTCCCGGCTTCGTGTATGCTGACTACAACAACCTGCAGTCCTTCAAGGATGCTTATGTCGAGGGCAAGACCTGCGCCATCATGTTCGAGCCTGTTCAGGGCGAGGGCGGCGTGTTCCCCGCTACCGACGAGTTCATCCAGGGCATCCGTAAGTTCTGCGACGAGAAGGGCATCCTGTTCCTGCTGGACGAGGTCCAGGCTGGTTGGGGCCGTTGCGGCAGCTTTATGTGCTATCAGAGCTATGGCGTGCAGCCTGACTGCGTGTCCATGGCTAAGGCTATGGGCGGCGGCATGCCCATCGGCGGCATCGCCTGCACCGACAAGGTTGCCACCGCTTTCGGCCCCGGCACCCACGGCTCCACCTATGCTGGCCACCCCGTGACCTGCGCTGCTTCTCTGGCCGTTCTGCGCGAGATGAAGAGAATCGACGCTCCCGCCAACGCCAAGAAGGTCGGCGACTACTTCGCTGCTGAGCTGGCTAAGATGCCTCACGTTGTCGAGGTCCGTCATCGCGGCCTGTTCGTCGGCGTGCAGCTGGAAGAGGGCATCAATGCTGTGGAAGTTAAGCGTCACTGCATCAAGAACCACTTCCTGGTCACCGCCATCGGCTCCAGCGTCATCCGTATGGTGCCTCCTCTGATCGTCCGCGGTGTTGACTGCGACAAGGCCGTTGAGATCCTGTCCAAGTCCATCAACGAGGTCGCTGAGGGCAAGTAATTTAACCCATCGGAACTTTGATACTTCTGATAGGCTAACTCATGCCAGTACGACAACCCCCCACCATCTACTCTGGTGGGGGGTTGTTTTATGGTTTTTCCCCAAACCGGTCCCGCGCCAAAAGGCAGGACCGGTGGAACCCTTGTGCAGCCCCGCAAAAAAGCGCGGCGATCTTTGGGGAAAGGGGGAATGGACAGGCCTTGGTTCCCATGGTACGATTTTCTTGGCAGCGTAAGATGAGACATCCTCTGAAAGGAGGGCTTCTCCATGGATCGGAACCCCTCGATTTGGCGAGGCGCGGGGATTTTCGCCCTGGGCGTTCTCACGCTGGGCATCCTGCTTCGGCTGGCTTGGAATCTTTTCGTCTTCTGTGACGAATACAATTTCAGCCCGGAAGCGGTTTGCGGCAGCGGTCTGGACCTGGGTCTGCTGTGGCTGCGGCTTTTGACGGCGCTGCTCCTGCTTCTGGGTGGGCTGGGCCTGCTGTTCCGGTTGCCCCTGGTTCGGGTGGTGATGGTACTCAGCGTGGTCAACCTGGGGATCTCCCTGCGGCTGCTGGGGACCCTGCTGCTCTTCTGCCACCGGCAGGGCATGGCCCCGGCCCTGGTGTGCGGCAGCGCCTTGGACTGGGGGCTGCTCTGGGTTCAGCTGATCGCCGCGCTGGCGCTCCTCCTGTGCAGCCTTGGCCGGCAGTTCCCCAGGCGGGTGCGTAAGGCCAGCCAGTGATTGCGCCCGTCAAAAATCCTTTCCCAACGCAAAGCGCCCCGCCTCGAAAGAGGCGGGGCGCTGTTTGTTCCTGTGTAGATGGGCGTGGGTGAGAACTTACTTCTCCTCTTCCTCGTCCAGGACGAAGGAGATCAGCAGATCCTCGGTGTTCACCCGGTCGCCGGGGGCAACGTAGAGTTTGTCCACCTTGCCGTTGACCTTGGAGACGAAGGTGGTCTCCATCTTCATGGCCTCCACGATCATCAGGGGCTGGTTGACCTTGACCTCGTCCCCTTCCTTCACCAGGACGGTCTCCACGGTGCCGGGGATGGTGGAGCCCAGGTGGCAGGGGTTGTTCTTGTCGGCCTTCAGCTTCCGGTCTTCCAGGACCTCCAGGGTCTTGTCCAGGACCTTCTGCTCCCGCAGGATGCCGTTGACCTCGAAGGTGAGGGTGCGGTAGCCGTCCTTGTCGGGGTCGGACATGCCCACGAACTTGATGAGAATGCTGCGGCCTTCGCTGACCTTGAGGACGGTCTCCTCCCCCTTCCGCAGGCCGTAGAAGTAGACGTGGCTCTCCAGGGTGGTGACGTCGTTGTAGGCCTCGAAGTGGGTGCAGTAGTCCTCATAGACTTTGGGATAGAGGGCGTAGCTGACGGCCTTCTGCTCCATCTCGAAGTCGGAGAAGCCTTCCATATTGAACTTCTCCCGCAGGTGCTGCTTGATCTCCTCAAAGTCCACGTCAGGCAGCAGGGTGCCGGGGCGGACGGTGATGGGCTCGATGTCCTTCAGGACGATCTTCTGCAGCTCCTTGGGGAAACCGCCCTCGGGCTGGCCGATCATGCCCTTGAAGAAGTCGATGACAGAGTCGGGGTAGGACAGGGAGGCGCCCTCGGTGAGGATGTTGTCCTTGTTCAGGCCGTTCTTCAGCATGAAGATGGCCAGGTCGCCCACCACCTTGGAGGTGGGGGTCACCTTGATGAGGTTGCCCAGCAGGTCGTTGGCCTGGCGATAGAGCTCCTTGATCTTCTCGAACTCGTCCTTGGAGCCCATCTCGGTGACCTGGGCCAGGAGGTTGGAGTACTGGCCGCCGGGGATCTCGTACTTGTAGATCTGGGCGTTGGGGGAGACCATGCCGCTCTCGTTGGCCTTGTAGACCTTGCGGACGTGCTCATAGTACCGGCTGAGCTCGTCCAGGCCTTCGAAGTCCAGGCCGGTGTCCCGCTCGGTGCCCCGGAGGGCTTCCACCACCACGTTCAGAGAGGGCTGGCTGGTGCAGGAGCTCATGGACTCGATGGCCAGGTCGGCGATGTCCACGCCGGCCTCGGCGGCCTTCAGCACGGTGGCCACGCCGGCGCCGGTGGTGTCGTGGGTGTGCAGGTGGATGGGGATGTGGAGCTCGGACTTGAGGGTCTCCACCAGCTTCTGGGCGGCGTAGGGCTTCAGCAGGCCGGCCATGTCCTTGATGGCCAGGATGTGCACGCCCAGGGATTCCAGCTCCTTGGCCTTTTCCACATAGTAGTCCAGGGTGTACTTGACCTCGTTGGGGCTGAGGATGTCGCCGGTGTAGCACAGGGAGCCCTCGACGATCTTGCCGGTCTTCAGGGCCTCTTCGATGGGCATCTTCATGTTCTCGATCCAGTTCAGGCTGTCGAAGATGCGGAAGACGTCAATGCCCTTGATGGCGGAGATGCGGATGAACTCCTTGACCAGGTTGTCGGGGTAGTTGCTGTAGCCCACGGCGTTGGAGGCCCGGAGGAGCATCTGGATCAGGGTGTTGGGCATCCGCTCGCTGAGGATCTCCAGCCGCTTCCAGGGGGATTCCTTCAGGAAGCGGTAGGCGGTGTCATAGGTGGCGCCGCCCCAGGCTTCCACGGAGAAGGCGTTCTGGAAGATGACGTTGGAGGCCTTGGCGGCACCCACGATATCCTTGGTCCGCATCCGGGTGGCGATGAGGGACTGCTGGGCGTCACGCATGGAGGTGTCGGTGACGTACAGCCGCTTCTCCCCCAGGATCTTCTGGGTGAAGCCCTTGGCGCCCAGCTTCTTAAACTCGTCCTTGGCGCCGTAGACCAGGGCGGTCTCGTCGTACTTGGGCAGGACGCGGTCCTCGAAATAGGGCTTTTCCCCCTTGGAGACGTTGACAATCTTGTCCCCCAGGAAGTCCAGGATCTTGGAGGCGCGGTCCGTCCGCTGGGTCAGGTCGAAGAGCTCGGGGGTCTCCTCGATGAAGGTGGTGTAGCACTCGCCGGCCTGGAAGGTGGGGTTGTTCACCACGTTGATCAGGAAGGAGATGTTGGTCTTGATGCCCTGGATGCGCATCTCCCGCAGGGCCCGGAGGGACTTGACGGCTGCCCCCTTGAAGGTGCGGTCAAAGGCGGAGATCTTCACCAGCAGGGAGTCGTAGTAGGGCAGGATCTCTGCGCCGGTGTAGATGTTGCCGCCGTCCAGACGGATGCCGTTGCCGGAGCCGGAGTGGTAGACGCTGACCTTGCCGGTGTCGGGCATGAAGTTGTTGGAGGGGTCCTCGGAGGTGACACGGGTCTGGATGGCATAGCCGTGGCACTGGATGGCCTCCTGGGAGGAGATGTTGATCTCCGGGGAGTTGAGGGGATAGCCCTCGGCGATGAGGATCTGGGAGCGGACGATGTCCACGTCGGTGACCAGCTCGGTGACGGTGTGCTCCACCTGGATCCGGGGGTTCATCTCAATGAAGTAGGGGTTGCCGTCCCGGTCCACCAGGAACTCACAGGTGCCGGCGTTGCGGTAGCCCACGGTCTTGCACAGGCGGATGGCGCTGTCAAAGATCTTCTGCCGGGCCTCCTGGGGCACGGAGAAGGCGGGGGCGTACTCCACCACCTTCTGGTGGCGGCGCTGGACGGAGCAGTCACGGTCGAAGAGGTGGACCACATTGCCGTAGTTGTCCGCCAGGACCTGGACCTCCACGTGCTTGGGGCCCTTCAGGTATTTCTCGATGAAGACCTGGTCGTCGCCGAAGGCCTTCTTGGACTCGTCGATGGCCTCTTTGAACTCCTTGGCCATCTCCTCCTCGCTGTTGACGATGCGCATCCCGCGGCCGCCGCCGCCGTTGGAGGCCTTCAGCATTACGGGGTAACCCACCTTGCGGGCCACTTCTATGGCCTCCTCGGTGGTCTTCATGGCGTGGTCCACGCCGGGGATGATGGGCACCTCAGAGGCGATGGCGATCTGCTTGGAGGAGATCTTGTCACCCATGGCGTTCATGCTCTCCACGGTGGGGCCGATGAAGACCAGACCGTTCTTCTCGCACTCCTCCACCAGGACAGGGTTCTCTGCCAGGAAGCCATACCCGGGGTGAATGGCGTCAATGTTGTGGTCCTTGGCGATCTTGATGATGGTGGGGATGTCCAGATAGGCATCGATGGGGCCCTTCTCGGGGTTGAGGGGATAGGCCTCGTCCGCCAGGGTGCGGAACATGGCGTACTTGTCTTCCTTGGAGTAGATGGCCACGGAGGTGATTCCCAGCTCATTCAGGGCACGGAACACCCGGATGGCGATCTCTCCACGGTTTGCCACCAGAACTCGCTTGAAGTTCTTGATGCGTACTTCACTCATAAGCAAACTCCTTCTTACAATGTATTGAGATAGAAAGCAGGGGTAGTTTCCCGGGCAGAGGGTCTGCCGGTGTTCGCTTTGCAAGAACAAATGTGTTTCTATTCGGATTTTATTATACACGAAAAGAAAAAACCTTGCAAGTACCCGCAGGATGAAAGCGCGGAGGGAAGGGCCGTCAAAGACCATGGACTGCCCAATGCTTAGAGGCGGTGCAGGGAGGGAAATCAGGCGGTTCCCACAAATCCCGTCAATTTTTGGGGAGGGAAACGGGGCCTTTTCCATCAAAATTCACAAGAAAACCCGGACGCCTTCCCGGGCGGGGCCGCGCCGAGAAGAGCGCACCAAACATTTTGAGGGGCAGGGGGAAAAAATCGGGTAGAATGACGAAGACCCTCCCGGGAAACCCGGTCTTTACAGGGCGGCACCCAGCGTCTATAATAGGTCTGAACGTGCTGAATTTGACCAATTCCCGGGGACGGACATGGCCAGATTGGCCATTCTTACAACCCTGAGGAAAGGAGGGGGCTGGTTTGCTTACCTACTCCTTTGAAAATATCGCATCGGAGAGCATGTACGAGCACCTCTACCGGTGCATCAAGCAGGATATCCTCCAGAAAAAACTCCGGGCAGGGGAGAAGCTGCCCTCCAAACGGAGTTTTGCCAAAAACCTGGGGGTGAGCACCATCACCGTGGAGAGTGCCTATGCCCAACTGGTGGCGGAGGGGTTCCTCTATACCCTGCCCAAGCGGGGGTACTACGTCTGTGAGCTGGAGCAGGAGGCCCCCGTCCCGGCGCCGGCGCCCCCTGCCCCCCCAAAGCGAAGCGAGGGGAAGGCCCCGGAACAGCGGACCTACTGGGCAGACTTTGTGGGCAGTTCTGTGGCCCGGGACATGTTCCCCTTCTCCGTCTGGGTGAAGCTCCTGCGGGACGTGACTGCCTCCGAGGACGAGGCCACCCTGCTCACCGACACCTCCGCCGGGGGCATCCGCCAGCTCCGTCAGGCCATTGCCGACCACCTCTACCAGTTCCGGGGGATGACCATCTCCCCGGAGCAGATCGTGGTGGGGGCGGGGACGGAGTATCTCTATGGGGTGCTCATCCAGCTCCTGGGCCGGCACCGGGGATACGCCGTGGAGGACCCCGGCTACCAGCGGTTGAGCAAGATCTATGAGAAGAACGACGTGGCCATCCACCACATCCCCATGGACCAAGGGGGGGTCATCCCCGAAAAGCTGGAGGAGAGCGGGGCGGAGATCCTCCACATCACCCCCTCCCACCACTTCCCCACGGGCATCGTCATGCCGGTGAGCCGCCGGTATGAACTGCTCAGCTGGGCCTCCAAGGGGGAGAACCGGTACATCATCGAGGACGACTACGACTGTGAGTTCCGCCTGGCCGGCCGGCCCATCCCCACCTTGCAGAGCATCGACGTGATGGAGAAGGTCATCTACATCAACACCTTTTCTAAGAGCCTGGCGCCGGCCTTCCGGATCAGCTACCTGGTGCTGCCTCGCCATCTGGTCACTCGGTTCTATGAGACTCTGGGGTTCTATTCGGGGACCGTCTCCTGCCTAGAGCAGATGACCCTGGCCCGGTTCCTGGCCCAGGGCTACTTTGAAAAACACATCAACCGAATGCGCAACCACTACCGGGCCCTGCGGGACAAGCTCCTGGCAGCCCTCCGCCAGTCCCCCCTGGCGGGGAAGGTGAAGATCAGCGGGGAGCAGGCGGGTCTGCATTTCCTCATGGCCCTGGACACCCCCCGCAGCGAGGAGGCCATCCTCCAGGCGGCCGAGGGGTTGGATCTGCGCATCTCCTTTGTCTCCCAGTACTATTTCTCTGCCCCCAACCGCCTGCCCCATGTGCTGGTGATGAACTACTCCGGCCTGGAGGAGGGGAAGGTGGCAGAGGCGGTGGCCCGCCTGTGCCAGGCGGTATTGGGGGAACCAGAAGCGGCCGCCGAACCACCAGCAACCCAAGGAAGAGGTGATCACACATGATTGGAGTGGTAGACGTAGGCGGCGGCCTGCGGGGCGTGTATGGCGCAGGGGTCTTTGACACCTGCCTGGATGAGGGGATTGCCTTTGACTATCTCATCGGCGTTTCGGCGGGCAGCGCCAACGTGGCCTCCTTCCTGGCCGGGCAGAAGGGGCGGAACCTGAAGTTTTATGCCGACTATTCCTTCCGCAAGGCCTATATGAGTTTCCGCAACCTGCTGCGCCGGGGGAGCTACCTGGACCTGGACTACATCTACGGGGACGCCCTCACCAACGCCGGCGGGGAGTACCCCCTGGACTACCAGGCCATGGCCGCCCGGCCGGAGACGGCCAAAATCGTGGCCACGGACGTGGCCACCGGCCAGCCGGTGTACTTCGACTTTCACGACATGGCCCAGGACGATTACGGGGCCATCAAGGCCAGCTGCTGCGTGCCGGTGGTCAACCGCCCCTACCGGTGGCGGGGGAAGGCCTATTACGACGGGGGGCTCAGCGACCCCATCCCCTTTCAGCAGGCCTTCCAGGCGGGGTGTGACCGGGTGGTGGTCATCCTCACCCGGCCCAAGGACTACTACCGGGATCCCAAAAAGGACCAGCGGATGGCCAAACTTCTGCGGAAGTATCCCAACGCCGCCCGGGTTCTGGCCCTGCGGGCGGAGACTTACAACCGCCAACTGGAGCAGGCCCATGCCCTGGCCCAGGCGGGCAAGGTCCTCCTGGTGGCCCCCGATGACATTGGGGGGATGTCCACCCTCACCAAGGACCGGGGGGCCATTCTCACCATGTACCACAAGGGGCGCAGCGATGCCAAGGCCATCGGGGCCTTCCTGGCCGGGAAATGAGGACAAAACCCCCGGCGGGACTTGCATCCCCGGGGAGATAGTGATAGAATAAATCCGTTGTTTTAGTAAGAAAAAGCCCCCTTTGGGGCTTATGATGGAGGTAACTGAATCATGTTTGCAAAGCTGATCGAAACCCTGAAAGCCAATCCCCGCACCTTGGTGTTTACCGAGGGCTCCGATGCCCGTATCCTGGAGGCCACCGACCGCCTGAAGAAGGACGGCTTCCTCACCCCCATCCTGGTAGGGGACGAGGCCGAGGTCAAGGCTGCTGCCGCCAAGGGCGGGTTTGACATTGAGGGGATCCGCATCGTGAACCCCGCCACCTACGAAGGCATGGACGCCATGGTGGAGAAGATGGTGGAACTGCGCAAGGGCAAGATGACCCCTGAGGAGTGCCGCAGCAACCTTATGAAGGGCAACTACTTCGGCACCATGCTGGTGAAGATGGGCGAGGCCGACTGCCTGCTGGGCGGCGCCACCTACTCCACCGCCGACACCGTCCGCCCTGCCCTGCAGCTCATCAAGACCAAGCCCGGCAACAACAACGTGAGCTCCTGCTTTATTCTGCAGCGGGAGAAGGACGGCGTGGACGAGCGCCTGTGCATGGGTGACTGCGCCATCCAGATCGACCCCGATGAGGACGCTCTGGTGGAGACCGCCCTGGAGTGCGCCAAGACCGCCGCTACCTTCGGCATTGACCCCAAGATCGCCTTCCTGAGCTACTCCACCAAGGGTTCCGGCAAGGGCGAGGCCGTGGACAAGGTGAGAAACGCCTGCGAGAAGGCCAAGGCCGCTGCCCCCGAGCTGGCCATCGACGGCGAGATGCAGTTTGACGCCGCCGTCTCCCCCGTGGTGGGCCAGCAGAAGTTCCCCGGCTCCAAGGTGGCTGGCCACGCCAACACCTTCATCTTCCCGGAGATCCAGTCCGGCAACATCGGCTATAAGATCGCCCAGCGCCTGGGCGGCTTCGCCGCTTACGGCCCCATCCTCCAGGGCCTGAACGCACCCATCAACGACCTCTCCCGCGGCTGCGACGCTGACGAGGTCTACAAGATGGCCATCATCACCGCCGCCCTGGCCTGAGCCTTTCGCGGCATTCCATCAGAACCGGCTTGGGGCAGCCACCGAAGGGGTGGCTGCCCCGTTTTTACACTAAGAATCAGGGGGATAGCATGGGAAGAAAGAGATGCCTCGTTTTTGTGCTGGCCCTGTGCCTGGCCACGCTGGCCGGCTGCCAGGGCAGTGGGATCCAAAACCAGGTCACCACCGTGACCTATGACCGCCCAGAATCCTACACCGCCGGCGGCGGGGAGACCACCCAGCCGGTGGAGCGGGTGGTCATCGACTGGTACAACGGCAGCGTCACCGTGGCCCGCCACGACGGGGACGCCGTGGCCTTTTCCGAGACCGCCAACCGCACCCTGGAGGAAGGGCTGACCCTCCGCTGGCGGGTGGAGGACGGCACCCTCTCCCTGGTCTACTGCCAGGCAGGGCAGGTGCAGTTGGGGGACCTGGAAAAGGACCTCACCGTCCTCCTCCCCGAGGATTTGACGTTGGAGGAGCTGGAGGTGGACACTGGGGCCGCCCCGGTCCAGGTGTCCGACATCGCCGCAGGCGCCATGACCCTTGGCACCGGGAGCGGCGCCATCGACCTCCAAGCCTGCCAGGTGACGGAAGGGGCCTGGCTGGACACCGGCTCCGGGAACATCACCGCAGACCTGACGGGTCCCCTGGAGACCCTGTTGGCGGACACGGGCTCTGGAGCGGTGTCACTCACGGCAGGGCGGGTGTCCCAGTGCACGGTGGACACCGGTTCCGGTGCCGTCTCCGTTACCGCGGAGACCATCGAGACCATGGAGGCCGGCACGGGGGCCGGCGGGGTCACCCTTCAGGCCGGCCAGCTGGGGGTCTTTACCGCGGAGGTGGGCTCCGGCGACGTGACCCTCACCGCCGGGGCGGTGGACCAGGTGGCGGTGAGCGCTGGCAGCGGAGGATTCACCCTCACGGCGGACCAGGCCCCTGGCGCGCTGTCTGTGGACCTCACCTCCAGCCCCATCCGCCTAACCCTGCCGGAGGAGGCCTCCTTCACCGCCACCCTGGACACCGTCAGCGGCCAGTGGCACTGCCAGCTGCCGGCCACCCAGCAGGGGGACCGCTATGTCTGCGGGACAGGGGAGGGGACCTATCGCTTCTCCACCACTTCTGGGGATGTGACCATTCAGGCCTTGTCATAAGCAAACCCGGCGCGTCGTAGCGTGTACGACGCGCCGGGTTTTCCAGGTTTTGCTGCGAAGGCCCCTATTCCTCTCCTCTGTCCCGCCAGTGGTCCAGCTGGGGCAGCAGCTGGGCCAGGTGGGCCCGGACCTGCTCCGGCGGCCACTGGGGATGGGCCAGGTGGTGGGACAGGAAGTCGATCAACGCCTCTTGGGTTTCATAGACGAACTTCCCACCGGTGTAGCACCACTGGCAATAGGCGACATTTGGGGTCCCGTCCGGTTCCTGGCTGAGGATAGACTCCTCTAAGGGCATCCCGCAACACTGGCAAATCCATTGACGGGGTGCCCCCAGCAGGGCGTGGAGGGATACGTCAAACAGATCGGAGAGCCGTTTCAGGGTCTCAATGTTAGGCAGGGTTTCTCCGGTTTCCCAGCGGGACACGGCCTGGCGGGTGACAGAGCACCGTTGGGCCAGGTCCTCTTGGGTCCATCCGCGCTGGGTGCGCAGCACGGCGAGGATATCTTTGGTCTCCATGGGATCACCTCGGGGCCATTGTACCATGTCCCATAAGCCGAGGCAAGCAACCGTTGGTTGCGGTACCGGGTGTACCCTTGGGGTGCAAGCCCCCATCCATGCAGGCGGCCCGGCCAGAGAAAGGGCGCATCGCAAGCACTGCGATGCGCCCTTTTTTGCAGGAAACAGGGAGGTCAGTGGCTGGAAGCGGGGGCTTCCTCCGTCTGAGGCGCCGGCGCCCGGTGGGGGCGGCCGGCTGCCAGGGCGATCCCCACCAGGACCAGCGACCCTGCGGCCATGCCCAGGAAGGAGAGGTTCATGCCGTGCATCAGGGCGCCGTCCCCATAGGTGGCGGCGGCGTGGGCGCTCACGGTGGTCATGATCCCCACAAACACCGCCGAGCCGATGGACCCGGCAATGGTGCGGAAGGAGGTCAGCAGGGAGGAGGCATCCGCCAGCTTGGCCGCCGGGACGGTGCTGGTGCCCCAGGTGAGCAGGGGCATCATCAGGCTGCCGATGGCCAGGTTGCGCACCACGTTGCACACGGCGGCCACCCAGAGGGGGGTGTGGCTGGTGAGGAAGAACATCCCCAGGTTGCTCACCAGCAGGGCCAAGGCCCCGGGGATGAAGAGGCTGCGGATCCCTACCCGGTCATAGAGCCGCCCGGCCAGGGGACTCACCAGGGCCGTGGCCAGAGAGCCCGGCAGGGTCACCAGGCCGGAGACCACCGCAGAGTAGCCCATGACGCTCTGCACATACAGGGGCATCATCACCGAGGAGCCCATCATGACCAGGTAGAGGAGCATGCTGGCCACCACGCTCACGGCGTAGTCCCGGTTGCGGAGGATCTTCACGTCCAGGAAGGGGGTGGTCAGCCGGCACTGGCGGACCAGGAACAGGACGCAGGCCACCACCCCCACCGCCAGGGGACCGCCGGCCTGCCAGCTGGCCAGGCCGAAGGCGCTGAGGTTGCCCACCCCCAGGGTGATGCCGCCGAAGGCAAAGACGCTGCCCACAAAGGAGGGGAAGTCAAAGTGCTTCTCCTGGAGTTCCAGCACGTTTTCAAAGACCACGGCGGACAGGACGAAGGAGACCGCCATGATCCCCAGCACCAGGTAGAAGATGGACCGCCAGCCGAAGGCGTCGATCATCAGTCCGGCTATGGTGGGGGCGATGATGGGCGCGGCGGTGGTGGCCAGGCCGTAGGTTCCCATCATGGCCCCCCGTTTCTCCGGAGGATACACCGTGAGGATGACCACTTGGGCGGCGGAGAGCAGGATCCCGTTGCTGCAGGCCTGGATCACCCGGCCGGCCATCATCACGCCGAAGTTCCCGGCAAAGATGCTCAGCAGCAGCCCGATCAGGAAGCTGCCGATCCCCGCCATGTACAGCCGTTTGGTGGGGAAGCGGGTGATGAGGAAGGCCGTCAGGGGCATGACCACCCCCATGGCCAGGGAGTAGCCGCTGGTGACCCACTGGCCAATGTCGGTGCTGACGCCGAAGTCGGCCACCAGGTTGGGCAGGGCGGTGGTCATCGCCGTGGCCAGGGTGGAGGAGGCCAGGCCGGAGACCACCAGGTTGACAAAGATCAGGGAACGTTTTTTCGGGGTGAGCTGGGTTGGGTTACTGCGCTGCATGGGGGTCCTCCATTCTGTGCCGCACCACGGGGGTGAGGTTTTCCACCATTCGCGCCAGGGTGCGTTGGGCGGCTTGGATGTCTTGGGGTGGGATGCCGGCGCACAGGGTTTGGAAGAAGGCGCCGTGGATCTCCTTGACCCGCTGCACCGCGGGAATCCCCTCCTGGGTGAGGAAGAGGCGCTTGACCCGCCGGTCCTGGGGATCGCTGACGATGCGCACATAGCCGATGTCGGAGAGTTTTTTGATGGTTTTGGTCAGGGTCGCCTTGTCCACGCGGATGCACTCCACCATCTCCTGGGCGGAGGTGCCGGGATGGTCGTAGATGTATTCCGCATAGAACTGCTGGCCCCAGCCGATGGCGTAGCCGGCCAACCCCCGGTCGTAGTACATCTTCATGAGCCGGTCCAGGATGGTCAGGTAGCGGCCCATTGGGGGGAAAGTTTGGTTGGGATCGTGGTGCATAGGGGGAATCCCCTCCTTTCCAAGAGGGTAGGATACCACAAAACAGTAGCGCGCGCAACTGATTTTCAAAAAACCTGCCCCGGCGGGAAGGGGAGTCCTCCCCCACCGGGGCGGGTTCACTGGGGGCCCGATTTCCCAGACCAGGCCCAGAAACAGGCCACCCCCAGCCCCAGCAGGACCCAGGGCAGGGCGGCGGTGATGAAGGCAAGCACAGGGTTGCCCGTGGCCAGCTGCGCCAGGACCAGCAGGGCGGCGCCGCCGGTGATGCCCCCGGCCACCGCCAGGAACTTGCGGCGGAAGGTTTGGGTTCTGGACTCGGTTTCCATCTGTTTGCGCACGGTGTCATCTCCTTTCAGCAAGGCATCCAGGGACACCCCATAGAGCTCGCTGCACCGGACGATGCTGAGCAGGTCCGGGAAGGACTTGCCGGTCTCCCAGTTGGACACGGTCTGGCGGGAGACCAGGATCCTCTCCGCTGCCTGCTCCTGGGTGAGGCCGGCTTGGGTCCGGGCCTGCCTGAGTTTTTTGCCAATCTCCATGGGATCGCCTCCTTTTCCCCTCCAGGGTACCATGGCCGGGGGGATTTGTCTGCCAAAAGGCTTTGACATGGGGGTAAAAAAGGGCCGGCACGGGTTTACCGTGCCGGCTTAGAAGGGAACATTCAAGGATTCTCCTGCCAGCCTTTGCAGAAGTCCCCCCAGCCCCGGAAGTTCTGGGCGCACTGGGCCAGCTGGTCGCAGGTGAGCTCCACGGCGCTGTTGGCCGAGCCCGCCGCGGGGAAGACGGTGTCAAACCGCTGCAGGGAGATGTCCAGGTACACATCGGCGGTGTCCTTGATGGCGAAGGGGCACACCCCGCCGATGGCGTGGCCCACCAGGTCCGTGACCTCCTCCGGGGTGAGCATCTTGGCCTTGGTGTGGAAGGCGGCTTTGAACTTGGGGTTGTCCACCTTGGCATCGCCGGCGGCGATGATGAGGACGGCCCGGTCCTCCACCTTAAAGGAGAGGGACTTGGCGATGCGGGCGGGGATGACCCCGGCGGCCTGGGCGGCCAGCTCCACGGTGGCGCTGGAGGTGGAGAACTCCAGAATCTTATCCGCCAGGCCGAAGGGGGTCAAATAGTCACGAACAGCTGCAATGGACATGGGAAAGTGCCTTCTTTCTATCTGGAATGCATGGGATTTGATTCCTATTCTACTATAAGCAAGGTGATCTGGCAAGGAGGAAACGCCGGGGAAGGGGAGCGTGGAAGACGATTTCTCCGGGCACATGGAATATCTCTTATGGAAACTGCCCCAATGACCCTGCCGGAATGACAAAGGCGGGGCTTTCCCTTGCGCCATATCCAACCTTTCCTCGCTTGGCGCTATTGGCCATGCAGGTTTTCTCCATCCGTGAGAAAAAGCGTCGATTAATCTCTGATGCCCCTGTTGTGAGCAAGAGACCCCCGTCATTTGCGCCCCTATCCCCTTTGTGCTACAATAGCCTCCAAGACAAGGAGGGAGCGATCATGGATCAGAAACAGCCCATCCGGGGGCGCTTTGCCCCCAGCCCCAGCGGGCGGATGCACCTGGGGAACCTCTTTGCCGCCCTGCTGGCCTGGCTGGACGTCCGCAGCCTAGGGGGTGAGATGGTCCTGCGGATGGAGGACCTGGACCCCCAGCGGTGCAAGCCCGCCTACCTGCCCCAGCTGGCCCAGGACCTTCTCTGGCTGGGCCTGGACTGGGACACCGGCTGGCAGCCGGGGGACACAGAGTACACCCAGAGCCACCGCACCGCCGTGTACCAGACCGCCTTTCACCGGCTGGAGGAGCAGGGCCTGGTCTACCCCTGCTTCTGTACCCGGAAGGAGCTGCTGGCGGCCTCTGCCCCCCACGCCTCTGACGGGGCCCGGGTGTATGACGGCCGGTGCCGCCGCCTGTCCCCCCAGGAGAAGGCGGCCCTCTGGGACAGTGGCCGGTCCCCGGCCTGGCGGGTCCAGGTTCCGGCGGAGACGGTTTCCTTTGTGGACGGCAATTACGGCCCCCAGGCCCAGCGGCTGGACACCGACTGCGGGGACTTCATCCTCCGCCGGTCGGATGGGGTGTACGCCTATCAGCTGGCGGTGGCGGCGGACGACGGGGCCATGGGGATCACCCGGGTGGTGCGGGGGTGGGACCTGCTCTCCTCCACCCCCCGGCAGATCTGGCTGCTGGAGCAGCTGGGCTACCCGGCGCCGGCCTACTGCCACGTTCCCCTCCTCCTGGCCCCCGACGGCCGGCGGCTGTCCAAGCGGGACCGGGACCTGGACGTGGGGTACCTCCGGGCCCACTCCACCCCGGAGAAGGTCACGGGGCTGCTGGCCTATCTGGCGGGGCTCCAGCCCCGGCCGGCGGCAGTGCGCCCCCGGGAGCTGGTCCGGGACTTCTCCTGGGCCAAGGTGGGGGCCCGGGACCGGGTGGTGGACGAGAGGGCCTGGGCGGCCCTCTAATCCTCCCGGAGCTCCTGGCGGAGGAACTGGAGGGCCTTTTTCTCCAGCCGGGAGACCTGCACCTGGCTCACCCCCAGGATCTTCGCCGTCCTGTCCTGGGTGAGGCCCCTGTAGTACCGCAGGAGGATGAGCATCCGCTGCCGCTCCGGCAGGCGGCCGATGGCGGTGCGCAGGGCCACCCGCTCCACCAGGTCTTCCTCCGGGGAGGCCACCATCCCCTCCAGAGCCAGGCCGCTCTCGCCGGACTCGGCCTGGAGGGAGGCCACCGAGGCGGTGGCCAGGTCGGCCGCGGCGATGTCCTCCGGGGCCAGGCCCGTGTCTTGGGCCAGTTCCGACAGGGTGGGCTCCCGGCCCAGCTGGGCGGTGAGCCGGTCCCGGGCCCGGCAGATGGCCTGGGCCTGCTCCTTCTGCCCCCGGCTGACCTTCACCAGGCCGTCGTCCCGGAGGAAGCGCCGGATCTCCCCGGCGATCTTGGGCACGGCGTAGGTGGAGAACTGGGTGCCGAAGGCCAGGTCAAACCCGTGGACGGCTTTCAGAAACCCCAGGCAGCCCAGTTGGTAGAGGTCCTCGCTGTCCTGCCCCTTCCGGGCGTAGCGTTTCACCACGCTCCAGATGAGCCCTTGGTTCTCCTCCACCAGACGGCTGCAGGCCCCTTGGTCCCCGGCCTGGGCGGCCTGGAGGAGGGTGGCGGTCTCGGTGGGGATCACGCCTTCCCCCCAGCCCGGAGGGCGAACCGCTTGCGCATGGTCACCGTGGTCCCCTTGCCGGGGGTGGAGCGGACCTTCACGGCGTCCATGAAACTCTCCATGATGGTAAAACCCATGCCCGAGCGCTCCTCATTGCCGGTGGTGAAGAGGGGGGTGCGGGCCTGTTCGATGTCCGGGATGCCCACCCCCCAGTCCCGGACGATGAGCTCCAACTCGTTGCCGGGGTAGAGGCGGAGCTTCAGCTCCACCTTTCCCAAGGTGTCCGGGTAGGCGTGGACGATGGCGTTGGTCACCGCCTCGCTGACGGCGGTTTTCACGTCCCCCAGCTCGTCCAGGGTGGGGTCCAGCTGGGCGGCGAAGGCGGCGGCCGCCGACCGGGCAAAGGACTCGTTGGCTGACCGGGAGGGGAACACCAGGGAGACCTGGTTGGTGTATTTGATGGTACGCATGGTATGTACTCTCCTTTCAGGTGAGGGGGATCAGCCGTTGGAGCCCGGCAGCCCGCAGAACCCGGGCGGGCTGCTCCGGCAGGCCGGTGACCTGGATGGTTCCGTCCAGCTCCCCCATCCGCTGCCACAGACGGAGGAGGACGGCGATGCCGGAACTGTCCATAAAGGTGATGCCGGCGCAGTCCACAATGAGCTGGCGGGGGAGCACCTCGTCAATGGCCTGGTCCAGGTCTTGGAGAACCCCCTTGACCCGGTGGTGGTCAATCTCCCCCGACAGGGTGACGGTGAGGATGCGGTTGTGGGTGGTATAGGCGACAGGCATGGAAAAAACCCCTTTCTTTGGTGGGTGGTCAAGACGAAAAAACGCCGTGTACCCAGGTGGGTACACGGCGATTATACGATATTATGCTGGAAAATACTGTCAAACAAGGGCGGAGCGGGCGGTTAGGCCTCCGGCGCTGCAAGGGTGGGTTGTGGTTCCTGGAGAATGTCATCCCACAGGACGCACCAGAGGTCGTAGGCGTTTTCTTCGGTGGCTTCCTGTTGGATGCGGTCATGGAAGGAGAGCAGACGGTCCAGCTGGGCCTGGATCTTCTGGTTGGCCTCCTCCTGGGTCTGAATGGCGGCATCCTGGTCCAGTTCAGCGGGGTCCATAGGGGGAAGGGATAGGAGCACCCGGCAAGTGGCGATCCGGTCCTCCGTGGTGCGAAGCAGCCGGTCCAGGGTGACCGGTGTGGTTTCTGGCGGCAAATCTTGGGTGCGCAGGTTGAGGATCGCGGCGATTTTGGCCTGGATGGCCCCGGCTTGCTCGGACTCCTCCAGGGAGTAGCTCTCCTCATCGCCCAGAGCATTGAACAGGGCTTCCAACTGGGAAGTGTCCAGGTCCTCCAAGGCGGTGGGCTGCTGGCCGGATAGCATGGTATCTACCCGGGCACTTCCAAGGAGTTGATGCAGGGTATGGACGGCGTCTGCCGCCTGGGAAGGACGGGAGGAGGGAACAGATGCCGGTGCGTGGGCAGCAGCCCCCAGAGCGACAGAACCTAGGAGAATGGCAAGGCAAAGCAGGGGAATGGATCGACGGGGATGTTTCATAGGGAAGTCTCCTTTCTAAAAAGCGGCGGAGGGGTTATTCTTTTTGGGTGACTCCCTCTCCCACGGCCAACAGTTCCTCTACAGGCAGTTGGGCAGACAGGAGGAAAGAGTACCCGCTCTCTTGGTCAAACCACACCAGCGTGTGTGAGGAACCTTCTTGGGCGGTGTATAGATGGCCGGGAAGGCCGCGTACACTGACCTCGGTTCGGGTGATGTTTCGGTTGGTCAAGGACCACCCGCCCCCAGTGGATAGGCGCTGGTAACAGAACTGAAGGGTTTGCCCGGTGTGTTCGTCAGCATAGACCATCTCCACCCAGGTACCGAAGTCCTCCCGGTGGAGTAGGGTATAACCCTCCGGCAAGTTCGTAGGAACCCAGCGGGGCATGGGATCCTGGGAGATGTCCCCATGGAATTGGTAAGCGGTGTAGGTATCCGCCTCCCGGAAAAACCACCGGCTCACCGCCGCCCGGGCCTCCGGACTGACCATCATCACCGCTCCGAAGGTCAAAGACAGGGCCAGCACCGCGCAGGCCACGCCCCGCAGGGCCCGGGCCCAAGGGGGCCTGGCCTGCTGCCGGAGGAGCCCTTGGGGGTTCCGCAGCAGCCTGCGCCGCCACCGGCGGTAGGCCCGGGAGGGGGGAACGTCGGCAGGCGCCGCGGCTAGGGCCTGGTGGTAATCCGCTGCCGCGGCGTCCAAAAGGGCCCGACGGATGCGCTGGAGTTCTTCCAAGGATTCAGTCATGGTATCCCGCCTCTCGCAATTTTTGTTGGAGGAGTTTCCGGCCCCGGCTCACCCGGGCGCTGACGGCGTCCACGGACAGGCCCACGGCCTGGGCGATGGCCCGGTCGGTCCACTCCCAGAGGAACTTCAGTTCCAGAATGGTGCGGTACTGCTCCGGCAGGGCCCGGATCAGGTCCACGATCCCCTGGACGTCCCCGGCCTCTGGGGCGGGGGCGTCCCAGTCCGGGTCCAGGGGCAGGTGCCGCCCCTCCTTTTCCAGGAGGGAGTAGGCGGTGTGCTTCACAATGACGACCATCCAGCCCAGCCGCCGGTCCGGGGGGATGGCGAAGAAGGTCTCCGCGTGTTGGAGGCATTTCATCCAGGCCTCCTGGCAGACCTCCTCCCCCAGGACAGGGCTGCCGGTGAGGGAACGGGCATAGCGAAGCAAGCCCTGCTCGTGAGCCTGAAAGAACAGGGTAAAGATGCGTTTTTCTTCGGGACGCTCCAGGGCGGACAAGAGCAGCGGCAGCATATGGATTTCACTCCTCTATAGATAGAACGGTTGAGAGGGCCATTTCCTGACAAGATTTTCAGAAATTTTTGAAAAAAGGGAAGGGCACCCCTCCGCCGCGGCGCGGAAACGAAAAAAAGCAGCCCGCTGGGGCTGCTTTTTCTCGGATGGGTTAGGCTTTGGGGTCTCGGAACTGCCCCCGGATCAGTTTTCCGTTGGCGTTGTGGGCCAGGGCGGGGACGAAGGCCAGGTCCCGGATCTTTTTAAACCCGGCGCAGGCCTCGTTGTGGAAGGCCATCAGCGCCTCCCGAAGGGCGGGGGAGGGGGCGTACCCCGGGGCCAGGGTCACATAGACCTTCACCTTCTGGCCCAGGTCGGGGTCGGGTTCCCCGGTGGCCAGACATTCGGCCACCGCCGGGTGGCGGGAGAGAGCCTCCTCGATCTCCACAGGGCTCACCCGGTAGCCTTTGGTTTTGATGATGCCGTCGGACCGGCCCAGGTAGTAGAGGAAGCCGTCGGCGTCCCGGGTGGCCAGGTCGCCGGTGTGGAAGTAGTCCCCGTCCCAGAGGCGGCGGTTGGCCTCCTCATCGTCCAGGTAGCCCATCATGAGGCCCTGGGGATGCCGGCCGCCGTCGGCCACCAGGATGATCTCCCCCTGCTCCCCCGGGGGGGCGAAGGTGCCGTCCTCTCGGAGGATCTCCACGTGGTACTTGGGCAGGATCTTCCCCACGGAGCCCTCCTTCCGCCCCATCACCTGGGAGGCCGAGGCGATGAGGCCGGCCTCGGACTGGGCATAGCCCTCGTAGAGGACGTGGCCGGTCTGCTGGGTGACGGTCTGGGCCAGGTCGGGGAGGAGCTTTTCCCCGCCCACGGCGTAGTTGGTGATGGAGGAGAGGTCATACCGGTCCATCCCCACCTGGGTGAGCAGGCGGTAGACCGACGGCTGGGCCATGATGCTGGTGGCCTTGGCCTCGGCCAGGAAGGCCAGCACCTGCTCCGGGGGGAAGCGGTCGTAGTCGTACACCAGCAGGGTCCCCTGGAGGAGCCACTGGCCGTAGAACTTGGTGCCGGAGACCACCTCCCACCCGGTGTCCCCGGTGGCGAAGTGGCGGGAGCCCTTGTGGACGTCCTGCATGTACCGGGCCCCCCAGTAGTTGGCCAGGGGGAAGGCGTGGTCATGGAGGACCCCCTTGGGCAGCCCCGTGGTGCCCGAGGTGAAGTAGAGCAGGAGGGGGTCGGTGGCCAGGGTGGGCACCCGGTCCAAGGTGTCCGGCTGCTGGGGCAGGGCGGCCAGAAGATCCAGGAAACCGTCCTCCCCAGGGCCCAGGGCGAACCGGAGGGGGACCTGGGCCTGCTCGGCAGCGGCCCAGATATTCTCCGCCGCAGGCCCCTCCCGGCAGGTGACGACGCAGCGGACCTTCGCCTTCTCCATCCGGTAGCGGAAGTCCTCCGCGGTGAGGCGGTAGTACACCGGGGCCAGGAGCAGGCCCAGCTTGTGGGCCGCCAGGGCCACGATCCAGTAGCTCCAATGGGTGCGCAGGGCGGTCATCACCACGTCCCCTTTCTGCAGGCCGTGGCTGCGCAGGAGGTTGGCCGCCTGGTTGCTGAGGGTTTTCAGGTCGCCGAAGGTCAGGCGCTTCTCCTCCCCCCGGTGGTTCCGCCAGAGCATGGCCAGGCGGTGGGGGTCCAGGTCCCCCAGGGGGTCGATGACGTCGTAACCGTAGTTGAAGTCCTCTTCGTACTGGTAGGACCATTGGGTGACCTGGCCGGCCTCGTCCATGGTCTCCCGGATAAAGCGGGTATAGAATTCTGCCATGTCGGTTCTCCTTATTATAATATGGTATAAAAAGGAAACTCCCGTGGACTGCCCACGGGAGTTCTGGGAAGTGGCCTTACTTGCCGATGTAGGTGTACACTGCCGAAGGCCGGCCACCGGTGGAGTAGTCCACGCCGCCGATGACGCTGTTTTTGTCGATGAGGTAGTTCATGTACCGCCGCAGGGTCACCCGGGAGAGGGAGACGTTTTTGGCGATGTCTTCGATGGAGAGCTTTTCGCTCTTGTGCTCCCGCAGGAAGGAGCAGATGATCTCCAAGGTGACCGGGTGGATGCCCTTGTCCACAAACTGGCCGCTGCGCTGGCCCTCCGGGGCGATGACCTTGTCCAGCTCCTCCTGGTTAAAGGCTTTGTCGCCGGAGAAGGCCTCCTTCCGGGCCACGAACTTCTGCAGGGCGGTTTGGAAGCGGTTGTAGTCAAAGGGCTTGATGAGGTAGTCCGACACGCCGTAGGAGTACAGCTCGCTGACGTGCCGGGCCTCGCTGGCGGCGGTGACCATGATCACATCGGCCAGGATGCCCTCGGCCCGGAGTTTGACGAGAAAGGTGCGCCCGTCCATGACGGGCATGTAGTAGTCTAACATGATCAAGTCGACAGGATGGGTGCGCACAAAGTCCAAGGCGTCCTGGCCGTTTTGGAAAATCCCGGCGATGGCCATCTTGCTGTTGTGCTCTACATATTGTTTGTCGATCTCGGCGACCATGGGATCGTCCTCTACGATGATAACTTGATACATACAAATCCCCCTCAGGAAACTGAGTTTATATTCAATTATACCTGGAAAACTTCGAAAAGGCAAGATCTGAGGGGAAAAAGTTAGAAAGAGAGGGCACAAAAGATTTGCAAAAGGAGAAAAAGTTTACAAAAGGGCTTCTGCCCCCGGGGAAACCTGGGGAAACAGGAACGGACGCGGCGGCTGCCGCGTCCGTTGCGTTGCGTGTGAAAGCGTTGCGCTTACTCCCAGGCTTCGGTTTTCCCTTCCAGGCCGACGTTGGCGGATTTGAACTCGGGGTTCTTTCCGGCCTTGCGCTGTGCAGTATAGTCCTTGAGGACTTTAACAGCGGTGCGGCTGAGGATGAGGATCACCGGGACGTTGATGATGACCATCAGGGCCTGGAAGAGGTCAGCGGTGTCCCATGCCAGCTGCATGGTGATGATGGCGCCCAGCATGACCACAATGGCAGCTACAATGCGGAAGCCGGTCATAAAGTTGTGGCTGGGGATGCGCTTAAAGATGAAGCGCAGGCAGCCCTCGCAGTAATAGTAGTTGCCGATGAGGGTGGTGAAGGCGAACAGTGCCATGGACACAGCGATGAAGACGGGGCCGAAGTCCCCCAGGGCGGTCTGCAGGGCGGCCTGGACATAGGGGGCGCCGGCGGCCTCCGTGGTGGGTACTACGCCGGAGCACAGGCACATCAGCGCGGTGGCGGAGCAGATGAGCAGGGTGTCAATGAACACGGCCAGCATCTGCACCAGGCCCTGCTTGGCGGGGTGGGAGACGTCAGCGGTGGCAGCGGCATTGGGGGCAGAACCCATACCGGCCTCGTTGGAGTACAGGCCCCGCTTGATGCCTTCCATCATGCAGGAGCCGGTGAAGCCGCCGAAGATGGCGGGGAAGTCGAAGGCGCTGGCGAAGATGTTCCGGAACACCTCGGGGACGATGGAGGCGTTGCCCACCACCACCACCACGGCCACGGCCACGTAGAAGATGCCCATGATGGGCACCAGGGCGCCGGTGATCTTGGTCAGCCGCTTGGCCCCGCCCATGACGCACACGGCGAAGAGCACAGCCAGGATGATGCCGATCACCAGGGGGGTGCTGCCCTCATGGTAGAAGGAGAAGGCGGAGAAGGAGGACTGGAGGTTGTAGGAGGCCAGCATGTTGTAGCCCACGGCGTAGGTGAGGATGATGATCACCGCGAAGATGACCCCCAGCCAACGCTTTTTCAGAGCCGTCTCCATGTAGTAGGAGGGGCCGCCGAAGTAGGTGCCGTCGGGATTCTTCCGCTTATACACCTGGGCCAGCGTGGACTCGATGAAGGAGGTGGCCCCGCCCAGGATGGCGGTCATCCACATCCAGAACACGGCGCCGTAGCCGCCCATGCAGATGGCGGTGGAGACGCCGACGATGTTGCCGGTACCCACCCGGGAAGCGGTGGAGACCATCAGTGCGCCGAAGGAGGAGATGCCCCCCTTGGTCTTGGGCTTTTCTGCCACCACCCGGAAGGACTCGCCCAGCAGGCGGACCTGCATGAACTTGCTGCGGAAGGTGAAGAACAGGCCGGCGGCCAGGAGCAGGAAGGGGACCCAGGGCATGTACAGGACCCCGCTGATGGCAGTGACAACCTTGTCAATGCCGTCAAGCACTTGGTTCATGGGAATCACTCTCTCTTTTTCAAAATTTTACTTGCGATGGGGACATGTAAAACTATTTTACAGGAAACGGCAAGAAATTGCAAGAAAAATATACAAAATGTAAAAAACAGGAAACCAAAATCCCGTGCAAAAACGCACGCGCCTGGCGGGAAACCTCCCGGCCGGGCGCGTGCGCGGAGAAAATGGGGCGATGTGGATGGGGAAAGGGACGGGAATTACGCCTCGGTGTTGGCGTTGGCGTGGCTGAACATGGCCGCTCTGCGCTCCTCCTTGGTGGTCTTGTTCCGCTGCACGGCGGAGACCAGGTAGAGGATGACGCCGATGACCATCCAGCCCACGAACATGAGGCTGGCGGTCTTGCCCATGTACACGGGGTTGTTGGGCACGAAGAGCAGGATGAACACCACGGTGGTCACGATGGCGGAGAAGCCGCCCATGGCGATGCCGCCGGGGATCTTATAGGGCCGGGGCAGGTCGGGCTCGGTCTTCCGCAGGCGGATGAGGGAGTAGGACGTGATGGTCCAGGACAGCACGAAGGCCGCCGCGGAGAAGGAGGTGATGTCGCCAATGAGGCCGGCGCCCAGGAAGGGGCCGATGAGGGACAGCACCAGGCACACCAGCAGGCCGGGAACGGGGATGCCGTTCTTGTTCTGCTTGGCGAAGATGTGGGGCACCAGATAGCCGCGGCCCATGCCCATGAGCAGGCTGGCGGAGGCCATGAAGAAGCCGTTCCAGGTGGTGAACAGGCCGGCGATGGCGCCGATGGTGATCAGCCAGTAGAGAACCTCGCCGGCAACGCCGGGATAGAGGAAGGTGAACACGGTGGCGGCGCTGGGGTTCTCCATGTGGGCGAACTCCTTCCAGGGCCAGGCATAGCCGAAGCAGATCAGCAGGATGGCATAGAAGATGCAGGCCAGGACGACGGACATAACCACGGTCTTACCCACGTTGGTGATGTCGCCGCCGGCGTCCTCCACGCCCTGGGGGATGGTCTCAAACCCAGCCAGGAAGAAGGGGGCGGAGGCCAGGATGGCCATCATGCCGCCGAACATGCTGCTGTGGGAGACCTCCTTGAGGCCCTCGGAAGCGGGGCCGTAGATGGAGGGGTCGGTGACCTCATAGATGGGCTGCCAGTTGCTGGCGTTGCCCCCTACCAGGGAGGCGATGGCGCCCACGATGCCGGCGCCCACCAGGACGAAGCAGAGCACCTTCTGCAGGGTGGCGGCAGCTGCCAGGCCGCGCATGTTCAGGGCGAACAGCAGCAGGGAGCAGATGGTGCCGATGATGATGGTGACCAGGTACACGTCGGTTCCGGCGATCTGGTAGAGGGGGTCACCGGCCTTGATGTTGGGGATCAGATAGCCCAGCACGTCGGTGATCTGGATGGCCTCCCAGGGGATGATGGACACGAAAGCGCCAAAGGCAGCCCAGCCGGAGATGAAGGACACGGTCTCGTTAAAGGCGCGGTAGGCGAAGGCCATACCGCCGCCGGCCACGGGGAGCATGGGAACCAGCTCGCAGTAGCACAGGGCGATGGGGACCATCATGACCAGAGCCAGGATGTAACCGATGCCTGCGGGGATGGGGCCGCCGCAGCTGGTCATCCAGCTGTTGATGGAGACGGCCCAGCCGACGCCGACGATGGCGCCGAAGCCAATGCAAAAGAAGTCAATTGCACTGACGCCTTTCTTTTCGGGTTGATTACTCATACAAGTACCTCTTTTCTGTCTTGTGCGCTCCCCTACGGAGCGCGGGATTGGAGAAGCCCGTCGAATTTTTGGCGGGCGGGGTTCCCTCGCGCAGCGCCCCTCCTTTCACCCAAAGGGAACAATTGTGGAAAAAGAATTAAAAAAAGCGACATAAACCGAGTTCTAATTATAAAAACTGTCAATAAGAATGTAAACTTGAGAAAGCTTATGGCGTGCTAAAAAAATTTTAGGACAAAATGGGCGCTGTCGGAAAAATGCAAAAAGCAGCCGAGGTTCGGCTGCTTTTTGCTATCTAAAATGACACAGGGAAAGTTGGTTTCGGTCGGGAAATCCAGAAAATGGCATCCTTCCCGCCCAGAAAAGACGCCCTTTGGCCTGCTTGGAAGAAGAAGGGCGAACAGGCTACCCAGCCAAAACCGGTATGGCGTTTTGCGCCGCGGCCCCCTGCTTTGGGGCCGCCGATTAGTATACTCGGGGGGCTACCATTTGTAAAATTGAGAGGCTTTATGTCGACATAGAAAAAATCATGTAGACTTTTTGTAGAAAGTGTGATATACTCTCGTCGGCCCTGGCCGCTTATATGGGCCAGTGCTGCTTATTCCATAAGACCACAGCAACCATCAAGGAGGGATGAGCGAATGGGTAAATATGCACCGGTTCTGAAGGCTGCCGAATGCGGCAGCATGACCCGGGCAGCCCAAACCATGGGTTACACCCAGCCAAGCCTGGGGTACATCATCAACAACATCGAAAACGAGTTGGGCGTCAAAATCTTCTACCGAGACCAGCGCGGCGTGACGCCCACGGAGGTGGGGGTCGGCCTGCTGGATATTATGCGGCAGATCGAAGCCATGGAGAACCGCCTCCAAGAGACCGCCCGGGTCAGCAAGCAGGAACTGCTGCGGGTGGGGATCCTCTCCAGCGTGGCAGCCCAGTGGATGCCGGAGATCCTGGAAACCTTCTACCAAGTCTATCCCGAGGTGGTGGTGAAACTGGAGAACGAACCCTACTACCTCACCGGGGAACTGGGGGTCAAGGAGCACAAGCTGGACTGCTGCTTCTTTGCAGGCCGGTGCCCCTCAGGGCTGGAGGCCCTGCCCCTCTATGAGGACCTCTACTACCTGGTGGTGGGGGCTGACAGTGAGTTGGCCAACCTCCAGGAGGCCTCCATCTGGGATATGGTGGACAAGTACCAGTTTATCCCCACCAACGAGAGCACCGACACCGGCAGTGCCATCCACGAGATCTACCAGCAGTTCGCCCAGTCCAGCCACCTGGACTTCCAGCCCCAGGAAAACCAAATGGCCATTGGCCTGGTGGAGAAGGGGATGGGCATCACCGTCCTGCCTGGGCTGGCCCTGCTGGACCTGATCCCCAACCGGGCGGTGAAAGTGATTCCCCTGAAGGAAAAGCTGGCCAGAACCGTCAGCCTCCTCTGTCCTCGGGAGGCCGAGCGCTCCCAGCTGACCAACGTGTTCCTCCGCCTGACCCGCCAACAGGTGGAGCAGTGGAAACAGGAACAGAAAACCAAGCGGCCTTGGCTCCAGTGACCGCTGGAGGAAAGGCCATCCTACCCTGCCGGCCCCGCCGGAGGAACCGCCCCAGCGGTTCCCTGGCAGAGCGGCGGCAGAGACATGCTGCGGCGCCCCGATGGGGCGCCGCATTGTGTTTTTCCGTGGTGTGTGATAGGATAGCGGTAGAATCGAAACAACAAGGGGGAAGCACCATGGCAGAGGAAACCATCCAGCGGGTTCTCAAACAGTACTACGGTCACACCGCCTTCCGGCCGGGGCAGGAGGAACTCATCCAGGGCATCCTGGCCGGGCGGGATGCTCTGGGGGTGATGCCCACCGGCGGGGGGAAGTCTTTGTGCTATCAGATCCCCGCCCTGCTGCTGCCGGGGCTCACCCTGGTGGTCTCCCCCTTGATCTCCCTGATGAAGGACCAGGTGGCCGCTTTGGAGGAGGCGGGCATCCCGGCGGCCTTCCTCAACAGTTCCCTAGACGGGGAGGCCTTCCGGCGGGTGTGCCGGGAGATCCACCGGGGGGAGTATAAACTCCTCTACGTGGCCCCGGAGCGGCTGCTCAGCGAGGGTTTTGCCGCCATGATGGGGGAGCAGCCCATCGCCCAGGTGGCGGTGGATGAGGCCCACTGCATCTCCCAGTGGGGGCAGGACTTCCGCCCCAGCTATTTGAAGATCCGGGACTTCCTGGCCGGCCTGCCCCAGCGGCCGGTGGTCTCCGCCTTCACCGCCACCGCCACGGCGGAGGTGCAGGAGGACATCCTCACCCAGCTGGGCCTCCAGGATCCTGTGAAGGTGGTCACAGGGTTTGACCGGCCCAACCTCTTCTTCGACGTCCGCCGGCCAGAGAAGAAGCAGCCCCTCCTCCTCTCCCTGGTGGAGGCCCGGCGGGAGAAGAGCGGCATCGTCTACTGCGCCACCCGGGCCGGGGTGGAGAAGGTCTGTGACCTCCTCTGCCAGCAGGGCATCCCCGCCACCCGGTACCACGCGGGCCTGTCAGAGGCGGAGCGGCGGCAGAACCAGGACGACTTTCAGTACGACCGCAAGACGGTGATGGTGGCCACCAACGCCTTCGGCATGGGCATCGACAAGTCCAACGTGGGCTTTGTCATCCACTACAACATGCCCAAAAGCCTGGAGGCCTACTACCAAGAGGCCGGCCGGGCCGGCCGGGATGGGGAGCCGGCGGAGTGCATCCTCCTCTATGGCCAGGGGGATGTGACCACGGCCCAGTTCTTTCTCCAGCAGGCGGGGGAGAATCACGAGGCCCTCACCCCAGAGCAGGCGGCCCAGGTCCAGTACCGGGATCAGCTGCGGCTGGAGGACATGGTGGCCTACTGCAAGACCAAGGCCTGCCTCCGGGGAAAGCTGCTGGACTACTTTGGCCAGGCCCATCCCGCCGCCTGCGGCCACTGCGGCAACTGCCGGGGGGAGTTTGTCACCGAGGACATCACCCGCCAGGCCCAGATCGTCCTCTCCTGCATCCAGCGGATCCACCGGAAGCTGGGGTATCACGTGGGGGTGAGCTTGCTCACCAAGGTCCTTCGAGGCAGCCGGGACCGGCGGGTGCTCTCCCTGGGGCTGGACAGCCTGTCCACCTATGGCCTGCTGAAGGGGGAATCGGCGGATCAGATCCGCCAGTACCTGGAGGCCTTGGAGGGGGCGGGGTACCTCCGCACCGAGACGGAGCACAGCACCCTCCGCTTCACGGAGCGGACGGGGGAGGTCCTCTTCCAAGGGGCCACCGTCACCATGACCCATCGGAAGACAGAGCCCCTGCCCGCCAAGGGCAAGGCGCCCAAGCCCGCCAAAGCGCCCCAGGCGGACGAGGCCCTGCTGGACCGCCTGAAAAAGGTCCGGGTGCGGGTGGCCAAGGAGGCGGGGCTGCCCCTCTACCTGGTCTTCTCCAACGCCACCCTGGCAGACATGGCCCGCCGCCGGCCCAGGACCTTGGAGGAGTTCCTGGAAGTCTCCGGGGTGGGGGAGGTCAAGGCGGAGAAGTACGGCCCGGCCTTCCTCCGGGCCCTGGCGGTCTATGAGGAGGGGGAGGTATGAACCACACTCATCTGACCCTGCGGCCCTGGAGGTTGTCCGATGCCGCTGTGCTGCCTGGCCTCATCGGGGACCCGGCGGTGCAGCGGAACCTGCGGGACGGCCTGCCCCTTCCCTATACCGAGGAGGACGCCCGGGCCTTCCTCACGGCCATGCTGGCGGCGGACCCAGAGGAGGCCTTCCCCTTTGCCATCGCCTGGGAGGATGTGGCCATCGGGAGTTTGAGCCTCTTCCGCCAGGGGAACATCCACCGCTGCGCGGCGGAACTGGGCTACTACCTGGGCCGGGCCTATTGGGGCCGGGGGATCATGACCTGGGCGGTGGAGGCAGCCTGCCAGTGGGCCTTTGCCCACACGGATCTGCTGCGGATCTATGCCGCGCCCTTTGCCCGAAACCTTCCCTCCTGCCGGGTGCTGGAGAAGGCTGGGTTCCAGCTGGAGGGCACTCTCCGACAGAACGCGGTGAAGGACGGGGAAGTGCTGGATATGAAGCTCTATGCCCGCCTGCGGGACGGCCGCCCCTGACCCAGGACGAAGAAACCTACGAAAAAACCCGTCTCCCAGTCTGTTCTTGACTGGGAGACGGGTTTTTTGTTTTCCGCCAGCGGTGGACAGCCGCGGCCCCCTGTCCAGGGGTCAGTAGCAGGACAGGGTGAGGTACAGCAGGGGGTAGGGCCGCCCCTGCTGGTCGGTGGGGGTGCGGTGGTGGACCTTATAGCTCCGGCGGAGGTAGAAGTCCAGGGCCCGCTGGTTCTGCTCGTTGACGGTGATCTGGGCGATGTAGCAGTCCGCCATCCCCCGGCGGAAGAGCTGGGCCCCCAGCCCGGTGCCCAAGTGCTCCGGAGCCAGGAAGAGCATCTCCAGGGTGTGGCCGGCCACACCCAGAAAGCCGGCGGGGGCCCCTGCCTCCGTCACGGCCACGGTGAGGTAGGGCACCTGCCGGAGGGCCTGCGGGACCTCCGGGGCGATGGCCTGGATGGCAGCCTCGTCTAAAAAGTGGTGGGTGGCCCGCACCGAGGCCTCCCACACAGCGGTCAGCTGGGCGATCCACTGGGGGGAGCGGTCCTGGGGCGGCAAGGTCAGAAATGTCATAGGGAGCCCTCCCTTTCTGTGAGGTTCGGCACGAGGGACATGGTTTGGGTTTGGGACTGGACCTCTGTGTCATAGGCGCCGAAGGCCACGGCGTTGAGCAAGATCAGAACCAGCGTGAGGACCACCAGCCCGATCAGCACCCCGGCTACGCACTGCCAGATCCGTTTGGCCCGGCGGTTTTTGATGGCCAGCTGCTCATTGATTCGGGCCAGCTGTTCGGCGACCTGGTCGGCAGGGGCCTCCGGGGGCACCCCGGCCCCCAGCAGCTGGCTGACCGAGACCTCCAGGACCTCCGCCAGGCGGACCAGCAGGTCCGCGTCGGGGACGGACAGGCCTTTCTCCCATTTGGAGACGGTCTGCCGCACCACATGCAGGCGGACGGCCAGTTCCTCCTGGGTGAGCCCTTTGGCTTTGCGGTAAGCTTTCAAGTTTTCAGAGAACATGTTGGAACCTCCTTGGTTTTTCTGGTTCCAGCATAGGCGATGGGGGCCCGTTGCGGCAAGCAACGGGGAGTAACAATGGCCTATGGGCGCTGGGGACGCACGCCGTGCCGGGGCGGCAGGTGGTCCTGTTAGGACCATCGCAGGTTAAAACCTGCGACGTGGTTCCCCGCCCGGTCCCGGGCGGGGGATCCAGGCTTTCTCTAGAGAAAGCCCGGACGCA